>ERZ836441.1392-NODE-1392-length-23473-cov-4.465796_pt1 | contig 23473 bp, 17 predicted proteins | sample MGYA00519686_ERZ836441 | MGnify/ENA primary metagenome ERZ836441 (study PRJEB31850, sample SAMEA3708800) | human gut metagenome | biome: human gut; feature: human-associated habitat; material: faeces | place: China | collected 2014 ... | reverse complement strand
CTTCCGGCAGGCGAATCTCGGCGGCAATGCGCCCACCGAAATAATCCAGAATGCTTTTGCCGTCCATACGTTCCGGGGTGGCGGTCAGCCCCAGCAGGATCTTCGGTTGATAATATTCCAGCAGCTTCTGATAAGTGGGTGCAGCTGCATGATGGAACTCGTCTACAACGATGTAATCGTAAAAATCCGCTGCCGTTTTAGCGGCAAGCTCTTGAGAATTGAAGGTCTGGATAGAAACAAACAGATGGTCGATGCTGTCGGCTTTGTGGCTGCCTACATACAGTTCGCCGAAATTGGCATCCTTCAGTATCGCCCGGAAGGTGTACAGGCTCTGCTTCAGGATCTCCTCTCGGTGTGCCACAAACAGCAGACGGCAGGGCTGCCCCGGATGCTGTTTGCAGAAGCGCTTGTAATCCAGTGCGGAGATCACAGTTTTGCCGGTGCCGGTAGCGGCCACCACCAAATTGCGATTATACCCCCGAACGGTGCGCTCGGCATCCAGCCGGTCCAGAATTTCCTGTTGGTAGGAATAGGGCAGAATATCCAGTGTATAGATTCCGCTGTGGTCGGTCTCGCTGTATTTTTCGGCTTTCAGGGCGCGGGTCAGCCGCTCCCGCTGTCCTTCATCATAGTACTCGAACTCATTGGAGTTCCAATAGCTTTCAAAGGTGGCTGCGATCTTTTCGATGGTCTCCGGCAGGTCCTTTCGGGTCACCTTGACGTTCCATTCCAGACCGCTGGAAATTGCCGCATTGGACAGGTTGGAGGAGCCTACATACGCCGTAGTAAAACCGGTGTTCCGGTAAAATACATAGGTCTTTGCGTGCAGGCGGGTACGCTTGGTGTCGTAGCTGACCTTGATCTTTGTATTGGGCAGTGCGCGCAGCTCCTCGATGGCTTTCACGTCCGTAGCGCCCATATAAGAGGTGGTGATGATGCGCAACTCACCGCCGCTCTGCGCAAACTGCCGCAGCTCGTCCATGATGAGGCGCAAGCCGCTCCACTTGATAAAGGAGACCAGCATATCAATGCGGTCGGCGGAAACGATCTCCTTTTTCAGCTCCGTGTACATCTGCGGCTCATGGATAGCACCGGTAAACAGGGAGCTTTGTGCAATGGAAGTCTCCGGGCGGTCAAGGTCTTTTGCGCTTTTTCCTGTAGCAAGGCGCGGGTCATTCTGCTGCAAAAGCGCAAGAAGCTGCTCTGCCCGCTGGTCAACACCGAGCGCGGCAAAGTCAGCTTCCTGTGTGGTGTTCTGGATGGTGGTCACGATCTGGTTTGCCAGCTGGATCTGCGCCTCGATGCCGCCGCCGTTATCCTGCACATTCTCAAGGCCCTTCTGCACCACATCGGTCAAATACTGCGCCAGCACCTTGGCAGCCTCCGCCGTGTCGATGGGCGCAGTGGACTTGCGGGCTTCCGGGATCTCTGCAAGCTCGCGGTTCAGTGCGTTGTTGATGACCTGTTCGTACAGTCCGGGGTGGAGCATAGGTGCACTTCCTTACCGTTTTCTTTTATTATAGCGCCCGGTAGAAGAATATTCAATGATCGATGATAAACCGCATCTGATTGAAAAAGAAGCTCTTGACCTCAGAAAATATACTGTAGCTGCATTGCTTTTATAAAAAATAATAGAGGTCGTGATAATTTGTATGATGCTACAATAAAAAGAGACTGATGCAATGCAACAGTCTCTCGATAGCAATGAGGCTTATATAACGGGTGTCTTTTTATAAAAATCCGTAGTAGTGCCTCCCATCCCAAGAGTGGTTTTGATGCCAACTCCACCATGGGATGCAAAAGAAAGCAACGCGTTCCAAAGTTCCAGAAGCGGCGGCGCAAGGCGTGCCTCGATGGTCACATTGCCTTGAAAGGCTGGAATGCGCGTTTCTTTCAACAGATAACGTGTGGTATGGAGATTATAATCCACAATATGAAGCCCCTGCTGTAAAGCTTGCAGTGCATCAGGATCGATAAGGGCATATTCTGGAAAGGCAGTGTTCCAATGCGCAATCAGACTTTGCAAAAGCAGAGTTTCCTGCGGGAAAATAGTATAGCGGCCGGACTGCTTGAAGGCGCAAGGCGACAGAAAAGCAATTTTGGCACGGGTTTCGCTGTGGGAACGTCCAGAACGGATCAGTTCTTCAGCGGAGACTGCCGGAAAGATGCGAACCTCTGAAACGGGGAGTGTTAATTCATGCAGAGGGATTTCCTTTGCAGATTCCAAAACGGGGAAAACTACCTGTCGAGCAGCGTCATTCAGCAGATTGACCGTCCAGATCAAAGACTGCTTTTCCGGTGAAAAACATAGAAAATGCGCAATGGGATGTTCCCCTTGCAGATGCATCTGCTCTCCAAATTCAGAAGAAATCTGTGACATCAGCCAGCCATACAGACGATAGGACCACGACTGGGGAATCCGCACATCATTGGGCGGAGATAAAACCAGTTGAATCTGCTGGATCATAAGATACTCACCCCGCAATATCCATAGGGATAAAGCCGACCACGAAAGCGAGCATATTTCATGGTGTGCGGGGAAATGCCATTTTCGGCATCACGCTCATGCTTGTGGTTGCGGAACATTTGTTTCATTTGTTCTGCCGTCCAGCGCAGCCCCTCTTCTTCACCCAGATAGGGGTACGCCAGCGACTTGGCAAAAAAGCCGGAGCCGCCGCCAAGGATCAGGTGTGGCTGCTGCGGCAGGTTGACTGCACCGCTCGGCGGAGTGAAGTGCCTGCTATACGTCTGTTCGTAATAAGTATCAAACTGCTGAATGGCCTCCAGAAGGGACTCTTTGGTAATGCGCCCCTTCAGCACCGACTGATCCAGCGTCAGCTTGAAGCGTACCTTAGTGCCGGACGCTGCGCATTCCCGACACATGGGGATGCCGCGATTACTGCCCTTCGCAAAGGAACCGTTCACAAGTGCATCAAATTTTCCGACAAGGACCATCTGCGTATCCGGGATGGGGAGGCTGTCGGAAACTTGAATGCCACGGAAAATGCTGTTAACGGCATCCGAAGCGATGTTTCCATCTTTCAGAGTGTGCAGGTGCAGCTGGTTGACATATTTCTCTTCCGGAAAGGTGGCCCGGCGGTTTGGCGCAAGGCTGTGTCCGGTACTGCGGTCAGCCAATACCGCACTCAGCAGCCATGCGGTACGCAGCGCACCCTTGATGCTGCTGCCGGGAATGTAGGCGTGGCCCTGTGCATCACGCTGGAAGGCATGGATCTCTTTCAGCGAGTGCTCAGCATCCAGAGCATCTCCCACCTCGATCTGATAGCGCGTCAGTGTTTTCAGTTCTGCATCGGAAATGCCGCAGTCTTTGGTCAGAAATGCCCAGAGATTGGATTGCTCGCTAAGCATAAACTGCCCGTACTTGTCCACCAGATCGTGCTCGACCAGAAAGCTGAAAAATTTTTGCTCGTCCAGAAAGGAGACTTTGCCATTGCGGGTGTTGTACATGTACTCTTTTTTGGTATAACTGCTGCCATTGCCAACAAACAGAGGTGCCCATACATTCAGAGTAAGGTCAAAGATCTGCAGATGATCCTGCTGAATCATAATGTCACCCCCATAAAGATCGGTTTGGAATAGCGGTATACCGGATGCACATCCGACAAACCAACATCATACAAAGCACCCTGATAACGATTTTGCAGGACAGATCCTGCCGAAAGGGCATACTGCGTTTTTTTCTTCAGTGGAGTTTCCACACGATCGGAGGCCATAAAGCCGCTGCGGCGCACCAGCTGGAAGGAGGCACCCTCTAATGCATTATCCAGTTCATCTGTCTGCGGCAGGCTGGTGCTCAGCAGCAGATAAGGAGCATGCTCGGCAGAAAGAGCGTGATACATCCACTCCGTCTGATCGTCAAAAGGTTCGTTCAGATAAATCTTGTCTACAATATGGAACTTTCCATAACCAGAGCTGACTTTGCCGCCGATGCCGGTAGCGCCCAGCCAATCCAGCAAATACTCCAGATCTTCATCCTGACCATCTTCGGTAAATCCGCAGATGAAATACAGTCCGCAGTCCGGCGCAAAACGGAACAGTCCAACCTGATACGGCGTGGTATCCCCCTGCATGGGAACGGCTGCCTTGGTCTGCTCATAGTGGGTGCCAAAGCTTTCCGGTTGCTCGTCAGGGGTAAAATGACCTTCATGCAGGCTTCTGGCGTAGCGGTCAAATGCCAACACAGGGATCCAGGCTAGCTTTTTTACCTTTTTGCGCAGGGTGGTTTCCACTTCCTCAGTGGATTCCGATGCGGCAATGGGCTTTGGCAGGTAAAACGTTTCGCCATACCAGGGCATTGTATCGCTGAGCAGGAATTTTCCCTGCCGGACCTGCGCACAAAGCTGTTCTAAGGCTTCTTCTCCGTGCTGGACGAGGGTCTCATGGCAGAGGGCAGAAAACAGGGTATCTGCCCGCAGGGTTTCTTCGGAGGTATAAAGCGATAATGCAGAGTCGGCCCCTCCAAAATGAACAGCTGTGTCAAACTGCAGCTTAAACAGAAAATAGTTCATAACTATCCACCTCATCAAAGAGGGATTTCAGGTGGCTGAGATCCACCTGCGCGCCATAGCCTTCCAGCGCAAAGTTTTTCAGGCTGACACGGCCGCTGCCGCGGGAACCATGGCCGCCCAGATAATCCATCTGCAGCAGCTTCATGCCTTTGGCCAGAAGAGAAAGATCTTCCTCGACCTGTGCCGGGTCGGTCACATCGTAAACGATGCTGACACCGAACTTTGCACCGGCGATCACACGTTCGATTTGGCGAGGATTGGCCACAGAGTTGGCACGGGAAATTGCGTTCTCGGTCTTGACCTCGGTCACACCTACGTTGGAAAGCTCTTTTGCATTGGACAAAAAGGCGTCCGCAAACTGCAGGCGGGAACGGCGCACCGGCTCCGAGGAACCGAACAGGCGCAGAATGCGCTCGTCGTCCTTGTCGAAAGCAGGCATGTGTTCGATATCCTGACAGGTGCTGCGGGCCAGCAGGGTACGCAGTTTGCCTTTCAGACTGCTGCCGGGTACGATGGGATAACCGGTATAGGGGTCACGCACCACCGGGCTGTCCACAGCACCAATGGCAGAAAAGGCAGAGGAACCGCCGATGTGCATACCGGTGCGCACTTCCAGATCGCACCGGATCAGAATTTTTCCATACATATAATTACCCCTCCTTGCCGCCAAAGTAGCGGTGGAAAGCGACCAGCGCTTCCATATAGTGTGCAAAGCGGATCAGATCCGCACGGTCGGTGGAAATGCCCTTGAGGTATTCCAGCAGGTTCGTCCGCGCCACAAAGCTTTTTACAGTATCATCACGTCCACACTCATAAGCCACGCGCACCCGCATCAAGTTGAGCTTGACCACACTTTCGGGTCGCAGTTTCTCCTCGGTGCGGATGTTTTCCTCGTTATAGATATCTGTCACAAGGCTCAGCAGGTTGCGGATCTTGCTAGTGGTCACTTTTTTGGGCTGGCTCATCAGGCTGCGCATAATACGCTCGGCTTCGTCTACATAATCTTCCGGCACCTTTTTCGGCGTGATCTCCGGCGGCAGCTCATTCTGCTGTCCATAGCTGCTACGGCTGTTATAGCTGCCGGAACCGCTGCGGTTTCCGTTGTAGCTGTTGCTATATCCGCTCCGGTTGCTGTTATAGCCACCGCCGCCATAGCTGCGGTCATTATCATTCCATCCTGCCATCTGTGTCGCCACCCTTTCTGTTCTGATAGACATAAATATAAATTGCGGTGATGAGCTGGTGACGCTGTACGGCATCTAAGGCCCAATCCATCATGCTGTGAGAGAATTGCTCGTAAAGTTTATAATCCGGTGCATTCTTTTTTGGGGAAAGCCGCGCCAGCAGGTAAGCGTACCGCGCAAGGTTGATGCGGTCGTTTTCTGCTTCCCGCAGCAGTGCCAGCAGGTTGTAGAGCAGGGCGTTTCCGTGCTCAGCGTTATCCCTGCCGAAGAAGCTTTGCAGGCAGCCGACCTTTTCGGTCAGAACCTTTGTGCGGAATACATCCCACGCATAGATATGTCCCTGCTCCGGCTGCACCAGCAGATTGCCCTTTGCATCCCGGACCGCTTTGCGTTCCGGCGTGAACAGTGCCACTGCATTTTTGCCGGGCAGATGCTTGGCGGCTTCTTCCAGCGCGGCGGTTTCCTCGGCGGAAAGCCGGATGGGGTAATGGTCATCAAAGATGCCGATGCCTGCGCTGAGGGTCAGTGCACCGCAGGAAAATGCAGTGAAATTGCTCTGGATGCGCTGTGCTGCTTCCAGAACATCGTTCCATGCGCCCACAAGGAACACATCATCGCCGCCGGCGTAGACAATGCTCACTTGCAGCCCTTCGAGAATGCCGTTGATGTAGCACTTGAAAAACAGCGACATCTGCCGGGAGAACGCCGAGGTGCGGGACAGGGTAACATAGTGCATCCGTTTGACCGGGTCTTTCTCGTTTTCCTGCTCGAAACCGGAGATGAAGGCGTGGCCGAGGTTGTCCACATCCATACGGCAGACCGCAATGCGGCGCACGCCCTCGGACTGCTCTGCCAGTGCTTCCATGCTGTTGCTGGCGGCGTAATCGCCAACATACAGGTTGGTGCTGTAAGTAAGGCCGGTGAACGGTGCATTTTTGGTATATACACGCACGACCGGCTCGCCGGAAGCCAGCCGTTTGCGGGCAGAGAACTGATCCGTCAGGGACAGATATTCGCTGCCGCCGTCCAGTGCAGGCAGCGTACAGTCATCGGCAGCCGAGGGCTGACGGCTTACCACCAGAACGCGCTTGTTCTGAATCTTGTTAGAAAGATCTACAAACAGTTTGCACCAAGGGCAGAAATCATCCTTCAGGTTGGCACTTGTGCCGCACACCTTGCATTCCCGGCCATCCGGGTAAGCGGCGGTACTATTCAGCAGCCGCAGATCCTCTGCGGTATAGCGGTGGAACTTGTGCTGCTCCAGTAAGCGGTTCACCCGGCGGAACAGCTCTTTGTAGGGGCTTTTTTCAGCCGGGGTATTGGTCAGGTCGTTGCCGGAGCAGGGCGTCCATGCGTTGGCCAGAAACAGCTGGGTGCCGAACTGCTGTTGCAGCCAGCGGTTGAACCGCCGGTTCCACCGGGTCAGGGTATCGGCCACAGCGGCAGTGTTGGGCAGCAGCACATAGCAGTGCCCGCCGCCGCTGTAAATCAGGTTGGCGCGGGACACGCCGCACCCGGCCAGAAGCTCGTCCAGATAGTGCTCCATGAGCAGCTCCAGAAAGAACGACCGGCTGCGCAGGGAGCGCAGGGCGTTTTCGGTATGGACAGTATAAAGGAACTTCTGAATGCGGGAAAAATCGGCGGTGTAAAGCAGAAAAACGTCCTTCTGGCAAAAATCCTTCTCCTGCTCAAAAAGCGCCTTGCGCAGGTCGGTGATGTTGTTTGCCTGCACATATTCACTGATGCACGCCGCAATGGCTGCGGTGGTCTTGGCGTGGTCAAACAGGGAAACATCCGGGCTTTCGCCGGTAAAGGTGCTGGACGGAAAACAGCTGAACTGCGTTTCCAGCAGACCCAGCAGCGAGTTGATCCCCTCCGGCTGCGGCTGCAGATCTGGCAGGCACTCGCTCAGCTTGCGCACGGCATCTGCATAAACGGAAGCGGAAAGCGGCTGCTGCGGCCGTGGCAGCTTCAGACTGCCGTCCTGCGACTGCGCAGGCATCATCCAGCCGGGGTGGGAACCGTTCAGGTGGGTGAACACCGAGTCCAGCGGAAGATCCCGCCGGAAGGAACTGCTTTCGCCTTCGACCTCCCGGCGGTCTGCGGCGGCAGAAAGATCATCTGCCAGATAGACGATATAGGCCGGGGAATCGGCTGGCAGTGTTTTTGCAGCACCGCGCAGCGCGGCGGCGTGGTGGTAGCGCACACAGTCCAGCGCCGGTGCCCAGCCTGCACCGGGCAAAACGCCGTGCAAAAACTGGTAGCCCTGTTCACTGTGGCTGCCGCGCTGCCCACCGGCACGGTACACCGCTTTGCCGGTGTCGTGCAGCAGCCCGCCATAGGTGGACTGCAGGGTGAGAACGTTCAAAATACCATCTCCTTTACGGATTGTGGAACAATTGCACAATAAACGGAAAACGCATTTGTCAATTTTGTAAGAGATGCTTGGAATTGGCTTTATTATAACACATTTTGTCGCCATGCAAAAGCCGCAGCAGAGAAAATATCACAGCAGCTGCAATCGTTCCGTTCATAGAGGGACAGCCCATGGAAAACAAAGAGTTAAGGTTTGCAAAAGAAAAACTCCGCATCTTTTGGTGCGGAGTTTTTTGTCCCCTTACGGGGATGGTACGTTCATGCTGAAAGACTGGACTAAAGAGCTGCGGTTTTCGCCCCCTTACGGGGATAAGTTGAAATAGCAGCAGCGTCAGGCTGAAATGGACAAGCTCAAGTTCCTGTCCCCTTGCGGGGATAAGTTGAAATGTATTACCACGAGCCGTTTGTAACGCCTAACGGGTTTCCGTCCCCTCGCGGGGATAAATTGTAAGCTCGAACTGCATTTGGACTGGAAATGCACGGTCAAGTTTTCGTCCCCTTATGGGGAGAACCCTCTCAGTCACGGCTTACGCCGTGCCAGCTCCCCCGACGGGGGAGCTTTTGCAGCTGCCGTTACCCTGTACTAAGCTCTCCCTTCGGGGGAGCTGGCGCGCAGCGCCTGAGAGGGTTTTGCGGGGAGAAGTTGAAATCTGGTACAAAGACTTTGATGGCATGGCAAAGAAGTTTCTGTCCCCTTACGGGGATGGTACAACGATTGTAGGGCTTGACTGTGAACCCGAAATGTTTTCGCCCCCTTACGGGGAGGTACTATGACTACCAAATATATCGTGACTATTGGTCTGTTTTCGCCCCCTTGCGGGGATGGTATGACTTTGTTTGAAGAAAAAGTGAACGAGTATCGGTTTTCGTCCCCTTACGGGGATAAGTTGCAATTCTGGCAATTCAGTGGCACATGGGAGCCTATACCGGGTTTCCGTCCCCTTACGGGGATGGTACATGAACTTTTCATGGTACGGAATGAAGGCCGAGTTTTCGCCCCCTTACGGGGATGGTATGCTAAAAACAGAAAGAGGTATTATTATGAAAAAGCTTTCGCCCCCTTACGGGGATGGTACTATGTGACAGACCAAGGCTAGTTACCGTTCCACGTTTTCGCCCCCTTACGGGGATTGTACCGATGAAACATTCGGCTATCAGGAAGCGTGGGCGTTTTCGCCCCCTTGCGGGGATGGTACTTAGAAAGGTTGGTACGTATGATGGCGATGTTGGTTTTCGCCCCCTTACGGGGACGGTACGTATTTGTAATTCGCAGGTTGTGGGTTCAAATCGTTTTCGCCCCCTTACGGGGATGGTACTCTTATTGGATTGCAAAAGAAGAGCGGGCAGAGGTTTTCGCCCCCTTACGGGGATGGTACACTAAATATATCACAGAATATCGTAAAATGGAAGAGCTGAATGCCTGAAAAATACTCACTTTAATAAAATAAAGTAAATTCGCGCGAAAAGGACAACGATAAATCCTGAATCATAATTGTGCCGTGGAGGATAGAAAGAAAACCCTCTTTCAGGGCGAGCCATAGCGGCGGAAGCCTGCAAAGGCGAAGATGCTGCGCTTCAGGGTGCTGCCGTCCGGGTAGGTGGTCTCCTGGCTCTTGCGGCGGGAGCAGGCGGCCAGCGTGGGAATGCCCGCGGCTTCCAGACGCTGGACTACCCGGTACACAAAGGTGCACTCGCCCTGACAGAGTACGGCGTCCGGGTCAAGGTGCAGGATGTGGTCTGCATATACCGCGGCAAGGGAGTCCAGCACGGCCTCGTTGGTGGCGGGGTCAATGGCAGGAATGGCAAGGTCGATCACCTTGCCGTAGACCTGCGCCGCAGCCTTTTGCTCGGCACTCCACTGAGTGGACGGATGATTGGTAAAGTTGATGAACATAGGGCATTCCTCCTTGACATTGCAAAGAGAAAAAGCCCATGAAATGCGGATAGTTAAGCAAGAAACTTGAAATTACTTTTCTTGCTTTGGTTTACCCCTTACGGGGATTGTACATATGGCAACTTATAGCGTCAGACTGATGGATGGTTTTCGCCCCCTTACGGGGATGCTATGTACTTCCAGAAGGGCAGCATGATCGCCATTGAGTTTTCGCCCCCTTACGGGGATGGTACCAAGCGAGTCCGAATATCGAACAGCGGAGAAGTAGCTTTCGCCCCCTTACGGGGATCATACCTACTACGTACCGCAGTTTGCAAATCTGGGTAAGTTTTCGCCCCCTTGCGGGGATTGTACCGCCATGAAATGTGAAACCACATCCGCTCTTGTTTTCGCCCCCTTGCGGGGATTGTACCCTAAATATATCACAAAACACCGCAAAACTGAAGAGCCGGATGGCTAGAAAATATTCACTTTATTACAATGATGTGCTTTTGTGCTGAAAAGAACAGGCACAAATTCATTCAGCCTGCCTTGTGCGCGGGGCGGTTTCATGGTATGATGCAGATAATGGATCTTAAAAAAGGAGTGTTGCCCTGTGCTAAAGACTTATATCACCACCGTGCCTTTGCAGGGAAAGCTGGACCCCATGCTGTACCAGCGGGAGCGGGCAGAGGCCCCCACGGCCACCTGTTTTCCCATCGTGCAGGTGATGCGGGATACCCTTGAACCCGGGGACACGGTGCAGCTGCTGGCCATCCGGCAGGAAAATGCCGATACCGCCCGCAATTATCAGCGCCTGCTGGAAGAGCTGGCGCAGCTGGGCATTGCAGAAGATCAGGTGCAGCAGCTCCACCTGCCCGAGGATCAGCGCCCGGAAACGCTAATCGGCCTGTGCCGGGATCTGGTGGACGCCCTGCCGCAGGTCACCCGGGTGTATGCCTGCATCACCTACGGCTCCAAGAGCATCCCGATGGTCACGCTGACGGCATTGACCTGCGCCGAAGCTACCCATACGGAGCTGGAAGTAGGCGGTGTGTATTATGGCGAGGTCAAGCGGGAAAACGGGCAGGTGCTCAGCGCGCGGCTTTACGATATGGCAGCACTGTATCAGCTTGCCGGGCTGGTAGGCACCATGCATGACAGCAAGACCGCCGAACAAGTGTTCCATCAGCTGATCTGGATGAACGAGCACCGGGAGGGCTGAGCAGCTATGAATGAAGTAAAAACATGGGCGGACATTGACGCTTCGCCGCTGCTGCAGCTGCCGCCGGAGGAACGCGAAAGACTGAAAGAGACCAAGGACGAGCGATTCCGCGCTTTCTGGGCGGACTGCTTTACTGCTGCCCTGAAGCCCGGTGAAAAAGGAGAAAAACTGAACGGTGACGATTTCTGCGAGGCATTTGTAAAGGCTTTTGTTCAATGGGAGCCGAAACCGGGGCAGACCTTCAGTATGTATCTGCGCGCCGCCGTCCGTCATGCACAGGCACACGACCAGCAGCAGGAAGAAATGGCTGTGACGGGTTTCGGACGCGAGACGAACCGCAAGATCAAAAAAGCGCTGGAGTACATGGAGAAAAACGGAATTACAGAGAGTGTGCTCTGTCGTGACCCGGAAAAAGAACAGGTGATCGCCGATATTGTCGGGGTCGGCGTAAAGACCCTGCGGGAAGCACTGCGCAGTAAGCAGTCGGTGCTCAGTCTGGACGACACTGGCGGAGAGGATTCGGCGCTGGGCGACCGGGTTGCTTCCCAAGAAAAAAGCGTGGAAGAAAAGGTGGAGCAGAGCAGTGAAATGCTGGCATGGCTGCACCGCGGTATAGGGCTGATGAACCTGCAGCAGAAGGAAAAATACGGCAAGACAGCTGGCCCGTTGTGGAGCAGCGTGCTGATGGGCTTTCTGCGCAACAATGATGCGCTGCCTCCGGCAGAGGATGCGCCCGCGCGGCTGGCAAACTGCGATGATCTGCGCCCGCTGGAACAGGACAACTGTCTGTGGGATATCCTGCTGCTGCACCGGTATGTGGAATTTACGGTTCAGCTGCCCTATGCACCCAAAGCGCTGGAATGTGCTGCCGTCCATGCGCTGCTGGAGCCGGGGCGCAACCCGGCGCAGGATAAGACCGTGGCGGAGTTTCTCGGCGTGAGCAAGGCGGCTGTATCGCAGCGGCGCAAAACATGGCAGCAGAGGCTGATGCAGATGCAGGCGGAACAGGAGGAGGTATAAGATGGAACGCAGTGTATTGCTTTTATATATGAGCCCCTTCGGCAAAAATCCGAACATTCATACCCAGACCAATGAAGCGGCAGTTTTGGAGCTGAAAAAGCACAAGGAAGGGCCGGACTGTATTCTGGCACTGTGCAGTGAGCTGGTGCGCACCAGCCCTACCGTGCATCTGCTGGACGGGAAAACCTGCACCACCGTGGAGTATTTCCGGGATGTATTCCTGCCTTCGGCGGGCATTCCGGCAGAGCGGCTTGTAGTGATCCCGGTGCCGGACAGCATGGACGACAAGGCGCAGTTCCGGGCTATCTCTCTGCTGCTGGGAAAAATTGAAGCGGAAGATACCCTTTCCATTGATCTTTCCGGCGGCATGCGGGACACGGCGATGCTTCTGGTAACGGCAGCGCGCTGTATGCGCGACCTGCGCAGTGTGGAGACCCGCAGGGTGATCTACTCCGAACTGCTTCCGGATGGCACTTCCCGCATCCATGACAGCAGTCAGCTGTACAGTCTGTTCGACCTCATCACGGCGATGGACGAGTTCTTTTCCACAGGTACTGCACAGAAGCTGAAAGGCTACCTGTGGAGCGAGGGCGAGAGCGACCCTGCTCTGCACACCCTGCTGGCCCGGATCAACCAGTTCTCAGATGATCTGGCGCTGTGCCGGGTGCAGGCGCTGAATGAAGACCTGAGCCAGATCGCGCAGGCACTGCAGGCACCGCCCAAAGAGAGCAAAAATCTGACCAGCCTGTTCTTCCACCTGCTGAATGACCGCTTCCGCACAGAATTTGAAGGTCTGCTGGCTTCCCCCAAAAACAATCTTCCTGCGCTGGTAAGCTGGTGTGCAGAACACAGGATGTATCAGCAGGCACTGACATTGCTGTGCGAGCAGATGCCGGCCTATGTCTGCCGTCATCTTTTTGTGCAGCCCACGGAAACCGGCTGGGCATATCTGGCGGCACAGAATCAGAATAAGGGCAAGGCGTGGGTATATCCGCTGTTCCACTTCCATTTCTGCCGCCTGACTTTGATGCAAAAGGAGTATCCCTATACAACGGATCTGCGCCTGACCCACAGCAAGGACGATGCAGATGGCAATATGTTGTTTGGCGTGGCAAATTCGAAAGAAATGCACGCCTATATGGATACGATCCTCGCTTTCGGCCAGCTGGTGATCGACCCGGATGTCCGGTGGCAGATCGAGGATGCGGCACTGTTCTACCAGCGCGTGATGCAGTACCGCAACCAGATCAACCATGCCAGTGATACGGCTTTTGGTCTGCAAAGCGACCGTATTCTTCCGTTGGACACAGCCAATATTGAGCAGACCTTGCAGGATGTGGCCGATTATCTGCAGGAGATCCGCCCCATGAAGCCGGATGTTCCGGAAGGCGTCAAGGCGCTGCCTGTCACAAAGACGATTCCGGCAGGCGCAGTTCCCAACCTGTAAAATAGAATATAAGAAAAAGCAAAGCACCTCCGCTGCTGGCAAACGCCAGTGGCAGAGGTGCTTTTTTGTCCCCTTACGGGGATAAGCCGCAATTGTACATAGAAGGCGTTGGTGTGCGGATTGTGCAGTTTTCGCCCCCTTACGGGGATGGCGATACGAAAGCAACGAAAGCGGGGGTTTATATGACGTTTTCGTCCCCTCGCGGGGATAAATTGCAATGAGATGCTCAACGTTGTAGCAATCATGGGCAGGCTGTTTCCGTCCCCTTGCGGGGATAAATTGCAATGAGTGCAGCAGTAAGACCAGCTACAAGCGGTTTAGGTTTCCGTCCCCTTGCGGGGAGAACCCTCTCAGTCACGGCTTACGCCGTGCCAGATTCCCCCTTTTGTCACCTGCGGTGACATCTTCCCTCGGCCGGGGGAAGTCGGTCCTCTCAGGGAAAGCTTAATGCCGGGTGACGGCAGCTGTAAAAGCTCTCCCTTCGGGAGAGCTGGCGCGCAGCGCCTGAGAGGGTTTTGCGGGGATGAATTGCAAGATGGATGAACAGGAGAAGCGTCTGTATGCCTTACGTTTCCGCCCCCTTGCGGGGATAAATTGCAATGGTTTCACGGTAGCACACATCAAGACGGACTCCATGTTTTCGTCCCCTTACGGGGATAAATTACAATTTTAGCCCCAGTCGTTACTACTTTAGCATTTGCCCATTTTCGTCCCCTTGCGGGGATAAATTGCAACAAAACCCGCCTGATGATGACCTCTGGCAAGGGCCTTTTTCGTCCCCTCGCGGGGAACTCATTGGATATCAAGAAGCATGGGCAGACTACCGATGGTTTCCGTCCCCTTACGGAGTATAAATTTACTATACCATACATTGAGTCAAAAGAAAAGAACCATACACCGGAGAAGCGCGAATGGAGTAGAAAAGATAAGCCATAAAGATCACCTCGATTCGGCAGAAACGGTGGATGCGGCGTCAAAGCCCTGAATGGGCAGGCCGAGGAAGTATTCCTCGATGCGGTCCCAGAGCTGCTCGCTGGAAAAGCCGCTGGTAAACAGCCAGCTCATCAGCCGCACAGCATCGGTGTGGCGCTGGGCAATGCGCTCCAGCAGGTGGTTGCGGTAAAAGCCGCGGTCAGCCAGTTCCAGGGTCTGGGTCTGGTTGATATAGAGGTACAGGCGGCTGTTGGAGCCGCCCAGCAGGGCAAAGTGGAGCAGGTCCAGCTCCTCCAGCACGCCCAGAGTCGGGGTCAGACGCTCGCTGCTCTGTGCGGAATCGTTCACCGGCAGATAGCGGCAGGTCTCGCCGCTGTGCAGAACAGCAAAGCTCTGCTCCAGCCAGTGGAAAAACTCGCTGATGAACGGGTCCACGACGCTGTACTCTGCGCCTTCCTGCGTGGTGCCGCGGCGCAGCACACGGGTGCGCTGCAGGCGGGGCGAATGCTGCTGCCAGGACTGCACGGCCGCCAGCACCACGCGCACCGCACTGATGGCACGGGTGCTGCTCAGACCCGTGGCCTGCGCCAGCCGGGCGGCGGCATCCCGGTCGTAGAGATACTGGCCGCTGCGGGCAGCCTCGAAGAAGATCTCCTTCAGGGCGCGCAGCAGAACGGAAAAACGGGCATCCGCATTGGCGTGCCACGCCAGCGTCAGCTGCATGGCGGGGGTCAGGTGCAGCTGAGCATTCAGCGGCAGCTTGTCGCTGTGGGTGTACAGCAGGTACTTGAACTGCGGAAAGGAAAAATCGTTCTGCCAGCGGCTGCTCCACAGGCGGGCAAGGTCTACGTCGTAGACTCCGGCGGCCTCATCCTGCAGGGTGGCAGCACCGGTACAGATGCGGTTGACTACGGCGGAATCGGCGCTGTTGAGCAGGAAATACCCGTGGGTGAACAGAGGAGAGGGCCGCATGATGAAGGGCGCATAGCCGCGTGCTTCGCTGTCCTTTTGAATCAGCAACATGGCGGTCTTGACCTTGGCCAGCGGGTCCTGCTGGTGCTCACCGTTAGGGCTGGCAAAGATGTAGGCGAAGCTCTCGGCGTCCACCAGAAGTTCGTTGCGGTGCTTGGTGGCGGTGGCCGGCTGGCTGGCGCGGTGCTGGCGGTACAGCTGCAGCACCTTGCGCATCACCTGCACCAGCTGCCAGGGCTGAATGCTGGAAAGGCCGTGCAGGCGGTTGATGTGCTTGAAGTCGTTGGCCATGTGCTCGTACACGGCACGGCCCTGAATCTCCGGGTCACGGGCGGCGCGGCCGATCTCCTGTGTGTAATCACACAGGTTGCCGGTGGGGGCAAAGTGCAGCACAAGGGCAATATCCGGGATGTCAATGCCCATGCCAAAGGCCTTGGTGGCCAGCATGACCCGGCGCTTGCCGCTGCGGAAATCCTCCAGATCCTCCGCTTTGGCTTCGCCGGAAAGCTGCGCGTGGTAGCGGGTCACAGCATTGCCCAGACGTTGTGCAAGGCAATGGGTGTAGAAGCGCTCCAGCAGACTGACGGTGGGAAAGTAGATCAGGGTCTTTTGCCCCTGCTCCAGCGCGGTGGTGATCTGCCCGGTCAGAGCCTGGAACTTGTCCAGTTCGTACTCCCGGCGGCCGGTCACGCGGGGAACCTCCCGGATGCACAGCTCGATGTTGCGGCGGCGCACGCAGCCAAGATAAACGATGGGGTCCGGCGACATGTGCAGGCTGCGCAGGGTCTCGCGGTACATGTCCTCCTCGCCGCCATAGGTGGCCGTGGCCGTAAAGGTGGCGGTGACAAAGGCATGCTGGTGCGGACCGTTCAGCTGCTGTTTCCGCAGCTTGTTCACGTAGTCACCCAGAAACCAGTAGTCCGGACGGAACTGCTTGCCCCAGGTGGTCACAATATGGGCCTCGTCCACGATCAGCAGGCCGATGGCACGGTCGCCGATCAGGTCGGAGATATCGCTGCGGCTCAGCAGGGACTCCGGCGAAAGATACAGGATGTCGCAGCGGCCTTCCTGCACCTCCTGCGCAACGGTCTTCTTGACCATGGGCGGGATGTCGGAGTTGATGGTGCGGGCTTTGGCGTAGCGGTGCTTCTCCATGCCCTGTACCTGATCGTTCATCAGGCCGATCAGCGGCGAGATCACCAGCGTGACCATCCCGTACTTCTCGGCCAGATCAATGGCCGGGATCTGGAACATCACGCTCTTGCCCGCACCGGTAGATGCGGTAACGAACAGGTCGCGGTAAGTCTGCCCTGCACGGCAAAGCTCTGCCTGCTGGATGAGGTCATCGATGATGTCCTCCTGGGTGATGGTGCGCAGCTTCTTCTCGCCGCGATGCAGAGCGTCCAGGTCGTAGACATCCAGCGGGAGAAAATCCGGGTAACCCCAGTGCTGCTGCAGAAGGGTGCGCGCCTCCGGGCAGACGGGGCGCTCTGGCTGCATCGTCTGCGCATGCGCTCTGGAAAGCTGACCGGGAAAAGCGCCAGCCAGCGCCGCAAGGCTGGCGGCAAGACCAGCTTCATCGCCGATGAAGCTGTCGGCTGAAACGCAGAGCGTTTTGCCGCGACGCAGCTGCTGCACGAGGCAGAAATAATCGGCTTCTCCGGTAAGCGCAAAGGCAGAGCTGATGGCGGAAGTTTCGGGAACCGTATGCGGTGCTGCACCAAACGATACGCGCTCGACCTGCGGGTACTGACGCAGCAGAGCGTCCAAAGGAATGCAGCAGGCAATGCCTTCCTCCGTATGCAGCAGGTTGGAGTAGACACGCAGGCAGGGTTCAATGCCGGGCAGCGGAGTATCCTGCGGCGTTTCCGGGTCAAAGTGGCTCAGAAGGCCGGACTGCATCTCCGGCGTAAGCGTCACAGACACAGGGAGCAGCGTGCGGTAGCAGGTGTTCTGCACCAGAATGATGTGCGGGAACTCCTGCGCAAGGGTATCGGCATGCAGGGCAAACTCCTCTGCGGTGATCACACAGGGGTTCTGCTGCAGCAGACTGCTCAGGTAGCGGGACAGGCGCTGCTGCAGCAAAGCATCCAGAGAAGGACGCGGAAGACCGGCGTCCTCCGAAGAAAAACCCCACAAGACAAACAGAGTATCCTCAGCAGCATGGGCGGAAAGATAAGAACAAAGCAATGTATTCATGGCAAAATCCTCCATCAGGTCAAAAAATCAGGCAGCAAAAAGGGTGGATGAGGAGCGGCGCTTCAGCATCTCCCGCAGGTGGCGCTCGGCACGCACCTGAATCTGGCGGATACGTTCCCGCGTGACGCCCAGCTGCGCACCGATCTCGTCCAGTGTACGGCAGCGGTCATCCGGGATACCGTAGCGCAGCCGGAGAACAGTGGACTCGCGTTCGGGAAGCTGAGAAAGAAGCAACCGGACTTCCTGAACGGTCTCGTTCTCGCTCACAGTGTCCACAGGATCGGGGCTGACGTCATCCGCCAGAAGCTCCGCAAGTTCGGTGTCGTGGCTCTCGCCGACCATAAGGTTCAGGCTGGTAACGTTGAGGTAAACGAGCATGTCGCTCAGGTAGCGGCGCGCCTGCTCCACCGTGCAGGGGTGACCGCTGCCGGTTTCAGCCTCGGCAATGGCACGCCAGAGATCCGGACCATCCAGCTGCATGCAGGTGGTGCAGACGACACGCACCCGGCAGAGCGTGTCAAAATAGTGTACCGGGATGCGTACCGTAAGGCCGGTGTTGATGGCTTCGCGCAGGATGGACTGGCGAATCCAGTAGGCGGCGTAGGTCAGGAAGCTGTAGCCCTGCAGCGCATCGAACCGCTGGACCGCAGTAAACAGTCCCAGAATGCCGTTCTGGAAGTTGTCCTCCTCGGTCAGGCAGCTATGGGCGAGCAGTTGCGGAACTCTGCGGGCCATCAGGTGGACAAAACCGGCGGTCTTGCGCACGAGGATATCCTTGGCGCTCTCATCACCCTGCTGTGCCAATACGCAGAGCTGCTCGTTGGTCATAGACCAAAGCTGCTTGGAGGTAAAGTCGCTGCGGCAGAAAGAAGTGGCCTTTCTGCTGCTGGGTATAGCGGCGCTGGTATCCACTAGGATGCCGAGCCCCGCCAGCTCGGCCAGCAGATGCTCCTGTTCCTGCTGAGAACAGGAACCAAACAGCGCATCAAAGCCTTGCGCAGACAGGTGATTGCCGTTCGTCAGCATCGGGCGTACACGATTCAAAACTGCATTATAATCCATGGTAAAACCCCGCTTTCACTTCCAACTGTAAGTGTCTTCGCTTAGTAGAAGCCCATGGATGCAGTAGAGTTAAGTCTTTTGAGAAAAAATTTATGGTTATTTTTTGGAAACGTCAGTCAAATAAAAAATCAATGAGTTCTCTTATAAAGGTATAGAATTAAGCAGCAAGGACAGAAAACCTTGCCAAAGAAACAAACTATACAGAGCTTTTTGCGTATGATATAATAAAATTATAAATCTTAATTGGGAATATCGTTTTAGGAGGCCACCATGGAGCCAATGAAAGCAACCAGTGTCAACAGCCGTGCGGAGGAGCTGTTTGTGCAGCTTTTCTGTGAGGCTTTTGGCCCGGAAAAGACCGAAAATTTGCAGGTCCAGTACCCCTGCGTGGACATCTATGGTCGGCACCGCTATATCGACTTTGCGCTGGAATCGCCTGAATCTAAGATTGCAATCGAAATTGACGGTGAGACCTACCACAACCCCAGCAAGGTGTCCGAAAACAAATACGCTGATGACCTCCTGAAACAGAACAGCCTGATCTATGACAACTGGAAGGTCTACCGTTGGATCTACAGCCAGCTGGAAAAGCAGCCGGAAAAGGTCAAGGATGAGCTGATCACGTTTCTGGGCACCAGCCCCATGTTCAAGGCATTTGAAGCCGATCTGCCGGTTCAGATGGGGCAGACGATAGAGTTGCGAGATTACCAGCAGGAAGCCATCGACAATCTGAAGAAGATGCGTGAGGATGGTAAAACTATCGCGCTGCTGTACCATGCAACCGGTGTCGGAAAAACAATCACAGCCGCCACAGATGCAAAAGCTGTGGGCGGACGAACGCTCTTTCTGGTCAATGCCCTGAAGCTGGCTTCACAGGCTAAGGATACGTTTGCGAAAGTGTGGCCGGAGGCTACACTGGGGGAATATACCGGAAGTCAGAAGGATATGACCCAGACGGTCATTTTTGCAACGGTGCAGAGTATCTCCAAGGATCTGGAAAAGTTCTCGCCTACGGATTTTGACTACCTGATCGTGGATGAATGCCACCATGCTGCGGCCAATACCTACCAGAAGATCTTCACCTACTTCCATCCGAAGTTTATTTTGGGGCTGACCGCTACCCCGGAACGCAGCGATGGCGAAGATATGCTGGAACTGTTCCAGAATGTCGCCCACAAAATGGATCTTAAAACTGCCGTAGAGCGTGGCGTACTGGTGCCGATTCGCTGTGTCCGGGTCAAAACCAACATCGACCTGACCGATGTGCGGATCAACGGCATCAAATACAATTCGCAGGATCTGGAAAGCAAGCTGTTCATCCCGGAACGCAATCAGTTGATCGTTGACACCTATTTAAAGTATGTCAACGGCAAAAAGACCGTGATCTTCTGCGCCAGCGTAGACCATGCAGCCGAAATTTCAAAGTTGCTGCGAGATAGCGGCGTGAAGGCAGAAGCAGTTTCTGGGCGGGATCGTGTGGAGGTTCGGGAAAAAATCCTGAAGGACTATGAAACCGGCTCCACCAATGTTCTTTGTGCCTGTGACCTTCTGAACGAAGGCTGGGACAGCCCGCATACCACGGTGCTGTTCATGGCACGCCCGACTATGTCCAAAACGATTTATTTGCAGCAGCTTGGCCGTGGCACACGCCGCTGCCCGGGCAAAGAGGATCTGCTGGTGATTGACTTTGTGGACAACGCCAATATGTTCAATATGCCTTACAGCCTGCACCGGGTGCTGGACATTGCGAAATATCAGCCGATGGCGTATGTGCTGGCACCGGAGAACAAGCGCAAGCTAGATCAGGATATGCTGTTTCAGGGTGAAAAGCCGGAGGCATGGCTGGATGTGCCAATCGATGTGTCCGACTATGAGATCATCGACCTCTTTAACTGGCAGAACAGCGTCAAGGATATGATCTCGCAGATCGAGTTCGTCCGGATGGTGGATGTGCAGTCCGAGACGGTGGAGCGCTACATCAAGGACGGAAAAGTCAAACCTGACCTTTCAATTCCCTTTGGTGATAAGCGGATGTTCCACTATTTCCGGGAGGAAAGCATCCGCAACATTGCGAAACAGTATGGCTGGGATCTCATTACGCCGCAGAATATGGCGGACAAGTTCATGAAATTCATCGAAACGATGGATATGAGCTATTCCTACAAGCCGGTGCTGCTCAAAGCTATCTATGAGTACATGGACAGCAGCGGCAGAGTTACTCTGCCGGACGTGGTGGACTACTTCATCGACTTCTACGAGGACCGCAAGGCGCACGGGATGATCGCAGAGAAATCCACCAGCATTTATCAGAAGGGCGGTTATACCCGGAAGGATGTGGAGAAGAACATCCTCTCCAACCCCTTCAAGCGCTTTGAGGATATGCGATTCCTGATGCGCTGCAAGGACGTGGAGACTATCGAGGTGAACCCGATCATCTTCCGCAAGCTTACACGGGAAGATTGGCTGCATATTGTGGATGTCTGCGATAAGAGCCTTGAAAAATATTATTTGCGGCTCAAAAAATGATGTGAACTTCGATAATTGACTGCGGGTGACGTGCATGATGAAAATAGTGAGAAATATGATCCGGTGTAAAAAGTGCAGGGATGTTATTGAAAGTTGCACTGTACATGATTTCAAATTTTGTTCTTGCGGATCGTGTGCAGTCGATGGCGGGCATGAGTATCTCCGTAGGTGTGGAAACCCGGAAGACTGGGAAGAATTATCTGAAACGCAAAGTGTAGATGATTGAAAATTAAGCTGAACACGATCTTTGAAGCAGAAGTTCAGCGGCGAGCAAAAGCTCTTGACCCTTAATAAAGAGGCCAAGAGCTTTTTACATCTTGTTTGGGAACATAAAAGAAGGTACAATGGTAATGCAACTGTGAAAGACCAATTTGGGCTTATAAAATAAAAAACCGCTTTGGAAGTGTTTGGATTTGTATGACATAGATGTACCTTAAAAGTGCCGTTTGTATAGGACCACTTTATTCTTTGAATTATCACTACACTTTTCCGCTTATATTAAAGAATGTAAGCCGGTAATACTTGACGTATGATATAACGTTTGCTACAATAAAATTGATGACAAATGTTATACTTGCGGGAGGTGTCCGATGAACACAGTCTTTGAGATTCGTTCAGCTTTACAATGGAGCCAGTCGAAATTGGCGGATGAAATCGGAGTGTCCTTTGCAACCGTAAACCGCTGGGAAAATGAAAAATCTACGCCGAATCGTCTTGCACAGGAGAAAATGCTTGCGATTTGCGAAGAAAATCATATCACGTTGGCTGAAATTATACACGATGCTATTATCGGAGATGCTACAGAAATCTCTGCTATGCATCCGGATAAAATGGTTTTATACCATGGCTCCAAATCAGGCATTCAGGGGAAAATCAAACCAGCCAGCCGTAACCGCTGTGACTTCGGAGCTGGATTTTATATGGGAACGGATCCGCTCCAGCCGCTTACGCTGATCTGTGACTATGAGCAATCTGTTTTTTATATTTTATCGGTTGATCCTCATAGCTTAAAAACTTTGGACGTTCCGGCTGATATTGAATGGGCTATGCTGGTAGCATATCATCGTGGTAGAATGGAAGCCGCACGAGGAACGAAGTTCTTCCAGAAGTATCAGGAGCTGGATAAAGGCTACGACATGGTGATTGGCAGCATTGCAAATGATAGAATGTTCTATGTTCTGGATAGCTTTTTTGAAGGAACGATTACCGATACGGCATTGGTGAAAAGTCTGTCTGCTCTGAAACTTGGACGTCAGTATGTTGCTATTACGCAGAAAGCCTGTGATGCGGTCAAGATTGAGCGTGAAGTCAAATTGCTTTGGATGGAACGGCAGGCACTGAAGAAGGCCAGCGAGCAGAACCGTAGTAATGGCATTGCATTTGCAAACCAAATCTGCAAAGAGTATCGTAGAGAAGGCCGCTTTTTTGATGAAATCCTTGATGGTGCAAAGCAGAGAAGGTGAATCGTTATGGACCTGATTCAATTGAAACTATGCGATATTCAGGGCCGCTTATTTGAGCTTTCTTTGCAAGCGGGCTATGACAGCGAGGATTTCATGAAGCGGTTCATGCGCTCTAAGGTTGCCCGAGATCTGGATTCGGAGTACAACCGGATGCAGTGGGCGGGAGAAGAATATCTTCTGGAAGAATTTGCAGACGAGTGCCCTCAGACGCAAAAGGACAATGCCCAGTATGATAGGGAAGTAATGTATTGGGCAGGCTATCTTTACCGTTACTGGCATATTCTGACCAACGAACCCAGCAGGGAGATTTATGCGCAGGCTTCAGCAAAGACCATGAACACAAACTATCTGATGTTCCACACCATGGCTCCAGAGCTGGCAATTGAAGACTTGAAAGAACTGCACCAACAAAAGAAACAATCTAAAAAACAAAAATCGAGAAAACCAGAACAGCAGATTTAGTGCCGGGTAAAAACTGCCGTTTGTAGCAGATCTGTAGCAAATTGCATCGACTTAACGAATCATCGTTCTAAAAATCAAAAAGTCATCATGCATCACACGCAGGGGGTCTGGGGTTCGGGTGCCTTTTTGCTCCCGGGATGCTTGCGCTTGCGCAACAGCCCGGGAAACAGGCAAAGACAGGAAAACCGCGCAGATCACGTTC
>ERZ836441.1387-NODE-1387-length-23532-cov-4.301018_pt1 | contig 23532 bp, 20 predicted proteins | sample MGYA00519686_ERZ836441 | MGnify/ENA primary metagenome ERZ836441 (study PRJEB31850, sample SAMEA3708800) | human gut metagenome | biome: human gut; feature: human-associated habitat; material: faeces | place: China | collected 2014 ... | reverse complement strand
GGAGCTGACTGTTACTAATAGGTCGAGGGCATAACCAAGTAAGGTGGATAGGTAAAGATGTTAAAAAGTTTCTTATATGCGATTTTGAAGGTACATGTACCTAATATTCCTCGATAGCTCAGTGGTAGAGCATTCGGCTGTTAACCGAAGGGTCGTAGGTTCGAACCCTACTCGGGGAGCTAAAACCTGTAAGTATAATACTTACAGGTTTTTTTGTATAATCGGGATTGCATTTCCTATTATACAAAACTCTACGTCAAGTTGTTAAAAACTTAGCATAATATTAACGTCTTTAAAGCTTCAAAAAACAACCACATTTATGTTAAAATAATTAAAAGATGCTGGGGCGAGTCCCAAGGTCATTAAAATAGCGTTCGAAAAGGTACTTTATTAAAGGATACACATTAAATATAGAAGAAAGGCGTTTATGGGATTACAATTATATCAAAAAAATTTACTGGAAAAACTAAAAGAGTCATTAGGAGCTGTGTTGCCGATCATAGGCATTGTGCTGGTGTTATGCTTTAGCATTGCGCCCATTCCAAACAGCGTCCTGATGACTTTTGTTGTTGGTGCGGTTCTCCTGATCATCGGAATGATGTTCTTTACACTTGGTGCGGAGATGGCGATGACTCCTATGGGAGAACGAATAGGAACGAAACTGACCAATACAAGAAAGATAAGTGTAGTGATAGTGCTGTGTTTTATCCTTGGCTTTATCATCACCATATCAGAACCGGATCTTCAAGTATTGGCTGAACAAGTTCCATCCATTCCCAATTACACGCTGATTATTGCAGTAGCAACAGGAGTTGGAATATTTCTTGTAGCCGCAGTACTTCGAATGTTATTTGGAATTCCACTGGCACATATGCTTTTAATTTTGTACCCGATCATATTCATTTTGGCAAGCATTGTTCCACAAGATTTTCTGACGGTGGCATTTGATTCAGGCGGAGTAACAACAGGGCCTATGACAGTACCATTTATTATGGCGTTAGGAATCGGATTTTCAGCAGTGCGAAGTGATAAACATGCGGAAAATGATAGCTTTGGTCTGGTCGCATTGTGTTCAGTCGGACCAATTCTGGCAGTATTGCTGCTTGGCTTACTTTACCACCCAGGGGAAAGTGGATACGAACAGACAATGATTGTGAAGACCGATAATTCAGTAGAAATGTGGCAGCTTTTTCAAGAAGGGCTTCCTTATTATATGAAAGAAATGCTGATCTCTTTACTGCCAATTATTTTATTTTTCTTCATTTTTCAGATTGTATCATTACATCTTCACAAAAAGACATTGGTAAAAATTATTATAGGAATCATTTATACATACATAGGTCTTGTACTTTTCCTGACAGGCGTAAATGTAGGATTTATGCCGGCAGGTAACTATCTGGGGCAAGTGATTGCGGGGCTTTCCTATCCATGGATCATCGTGCCGATCGGTATGTTGATCGGTTACTTCATCGTAAAAGCGGAACCAGCAGTATATGTATTAACGGAACAGGTAGAAGAACTGACTTCCGGAGCCATTTCCGCAAAAGCAATGGGAATGAGTTTGTCCATTGGAGTCGCACTCTCTCTGGGACTGGCAATGGTTCGGGTGCTTACAGGCATTTCAATTTTGTGGTTTTTGCTCCCAGGGTACGCAGTAGCGCTTGGATTAACATTTTTCGTGCCCAAAATATTCACAGCAATCGCATTTGACTCAGGAGGCGTAGCATCCGGACCGATGACAGCAACATTTTTACTGCCATTTTCAATGGGAGCATGCGAGGCGCTAGGTGGAAATGTTGTGACAGATGCATTTGGAGTGGTAGCTATGGTAGCAATGACGCCGCTTATAACAATTCAAATCCTGGGACTGATTTATCAGATTCAGGAACAGATGAAAGAAAAACAGGCATCAAAAGATTATACAAGTATAAAAGTATGCGTAGAAAATGCAGATAATGTAGACAATCAAGAAATCATTGAATTGTAAATAATAGGAGAGATTTTTACAAGGCGCATATTAGCGAAGATGGAAAATGTTTAAGAAAATTAAAAAGTTCGGAGATAATTTATGAGTAGATTATATATGATGGTGACGATTACAGACAGGAACCGAAAGAAGAAATTTGAAGAATTTTATAAGAAAAATGAGCATATGGTTTTCTTTACAACATTGGGACGTGGAACCGCAAATAGTGAGATGTTGGACTATTTCGGATTGGAAGAATCAGAAAAGGTCGTAATTCTATCGGTGGTAACAGGAGAAACGTGGAAGAAACTAAGGCGGGAAATGATTGTAAAGATGCAGATCGACGTGCCGGGAACCGGAATTGCATTTATCGTGCCACTCAGCAGCATCGGCGGAGAAAAAACATTACATTTCCTGATACAGAGCGAGAAATTTGAACGGGAGGAGGAGTCCACTTTGAAAGAAACAGAATATGAATTATTAGTAGCAATTGCCAATCAGGGGTGCATCGACACCGTGATGGACGTGGCGAGAAGTGTAGGAGCCGGAGGCGGAACCGTGATCCATGCGAAAGGAACCGGCATGGAAACAGCAGAAAAATTTCTTGGCGTATCACTGGCGGCAGAAAAAGAAATCATATTGATCGTCACAAGAAAGAAACAGAAAAATGCAATCATGAAAGCCATGATGGAGCAGACAGGACTTGCCAGCAAAGAAAAAACAATTATATTTTCCCTGCCAGTCACAAGCACAGTAGGACTTAGGATGTATATAGATGAAATGGATATGGATGAAATGGATATGGATGAGGAAGAAAAAGACAGATAATTCGTGCGTAATGATATTCAATTTCAGTTATAATGAGAACAAAAATCAATAAGCCTGCTCAAGTGAGTAATAATTATCAATAAGGAAAAAGAAGTGGAAATGAAAAAACAAATGCGTTACAATTTAGTGAATTCAAAGTGATGATATAGTACTGAACCAAAAAGTACATATCACATATACTAACATCATATAAGAACCTAGAAGTAGAAAGAAAGGCAGGAGACAAAAGATGTCAAACATTTTAAAAGGCTTAAAAAAAGTAGATGGAAAGAAGACAGGAATCTTTGCAGCAGGAGTATTATTCGGAACTGCAGGAATCAAAGTTCTGTCCAGCAAGGACGCTAAAAAATTATACACAAACTGTACAGCAGCAGTTTTAAGAGCAAAAGAGTGTGTGCTTAAGACAGCAGCTACAATTCAGGAAAATGCAGAGGACGTATATGCAGAAGCACAGCAGATCAACGAAGACAGAGCAGCAAAAGAAGAGCAGGAGTACGCAGAGGCAGTAGCAGCAGAAGAGGCCGAAGAAGCAGAGGAAGCAGCAGAAGCTGATGAGACAGATTTTGCGGAAGAGACAGCAGAGTAAGAACGCAAATAAGACAGCAAAGTCAGACAGGTAAGTCAGACAGCTAAGTCAGACAGCAGGGTGGTTCAAGGAGAACTAGCATAAAAATTATTGTGATAATTATAAAAATGTAAGGAAAAATCAGGACACCTGTGGTTAAGACTGCAGGTGTCTTGACAAGTTGTAAGAGAATCAACAGCAAGCGAACCACTGCAAGCGAATCACTGCGAGGTAAGCAGGGAAGGAAGAAAGCAGGGAAAGAAGGAAAATATACATGAAATTTGTAATCAAGCATGAGATTAAAGGCAGAATCCGTGCCCATGCTGTACAGTACAGAATGACATTTGAGCAGGCAGACCGGATGCAATATTATCTGGAATCCCAGGATATGATTACATCTGCAAAAGTACAGAACCGCACGGGAGACTTTACGATCTGTTACAAAGGCGACAGAGAGAAAGTAATCAAACTGCTTCAAACATTCCGTTATGAGGAAGTTGACATTCCGGAAAATTATGCACAGAATTCCGGACGCGAACTGAATCAGGAATATTGGGATAAGTTAGTTGAAACGGTAATCTATCATTATGGAAATAAATTGTTTTTGCCGTATTCGGTCAGAGCATGTATCACAGCAGTAAAATCTGTGAAATATCTTTGGATGGGTGTGCGTACACTGGCAAAAGGCAAGATTGAAGTTCCGGTACTGGATGCGACCGCAATCGGAGTATCTATGTTCCGCGGAGATATCGCAACTGCAGGATCCGTCATGTTCCTGCTTGGAATCGGCGAAATACTGGAAGAGTGGACACACAAGAAATCCGTTGGTGACCTGGCAAGAAGCATGTCACTGAACATCAGCAAAGTATGGCTTGTCAGCGACGGTCAGGAAGTATTAGTACCATTTTCATCAGTAAAGAGCGGTGACCGGGTACGCATCCACATGGGAAATGTAATTCCATTTGACGGAACAGTTGTGGAAGGCGAGGCAATGGTCAACCAGGCGTCTTTGACTGGAGAGTCCGTGGCAGTACGCAAGATAGAAAATGGAGAAGTGTATGCCGGAACGGTTGTAGAAGAAGGCGAGCTTACTATACGTGTAAGAGAGGCAAATGGATCAAGTAAATTTGAGAAGATCGTGACGATGATCGAAGAATCCGAGAAACTCAAATCCGGACTGGAAAGCAAGGCAGAACATTTGGCGGATAAACTCGTTCCATACACATTGGCAGGAACAGGTCTTACCTATCTTCTTACAAGAAATGTAACAAAAGCACTGGCTGTATTGATGGTAGATTTTTCATGCGCACTGAAACTGGCCATGCCGATTTCCGTATTGTCTGCAATCCGTGAGGCAAGCAGCTACAACGTCACAGTCAAAGGCGGAAAATATCTGGAAGCAATGGCAGAAGCAGACACCATCGTATTTGACAAGACAGGAACACTGACAAAAGCACAGCCGACAGTTGTAGATGTCGTACCATTCTGCGATAAGACACCAGACGAATTGCTGAGAATCGGCGCCTGCCTGGAAGAACATTTTCCACACTCCATGGCAAAAGCAGTTGTAAATGCAGCACAGGACAAAGGGCTTATCCATGAAGAGTTCCACTCAAAAGTAGAGTACATCGTGGCACACGGCATTTCCTCCAAAATCAATGACCAAAAAGTCGTTGTTGGAAGCTATCATTTCGTATTCGAAGATGAAGAGAGCCAGATTCCAGAAGGAATGGAAGAAAAATTCCAAGAACTGCCATCCGAATACTCACATTTGTACATGGCAATCGAAGGAAAACTGGCAGCAGTCATCTGCATCGAAGACCCGCTGAGAGAAGAAGCACCACAGATTATCAAAAATCTGAAGGCAGCAGGCATCAGCAAAGTAGTTATGATGACTGGGGACAGCGACCGCACCGCAAAAGCAATCGCCAAACGAGTAGGCGTGGACGTATATTACTCGGAAGTATTGCCGGAAGACAAGGCAAACTTCGTAGAGCAGGAAAAAGCCGCCGGACGAAAAGTCATCATGATTGGAGACGGAATCAACGATTCACCGGCACTGTCCGCAGCAGACATCGGAATCGCAATCAGCGACGGCGCAGAGATCGCCCGCGAGATTGCAGACGTGACCATGAGCGGCGACGACTTGAGCGAGATCGTAACACTGAAGCTGATCAGTAATAAATTAATGAAACGAATTCACAAAAATTACCGCAACATCGTAGGATTCAACACCGCCCTCATCATACTCGGCGTCACCGGAATCCTCCAGCCAACCGTATCAGCACTACTTCATAATACATCAACCCTGTACATCAGCCTGAAAAGCATGGAGAATCTGCTGGAAGAAGAAAACGAAGTGGAAGAATATATATAGGTAAAAAAGCGTCAGTTCAGAAAGAATTGACGCTTTCTTCGTATGTAAAAAGTGCGTAAAAAAACAAATTGTACAAAAACATTCCACAATTCCAAAAAGGGACAGGTTAGAAAAACCGAAAATCACCACAAAAAAGGAAAAGTAAAAACATACACAATTCAAAAGGGACAGGTAGAAGTCTGTTTGGGGACGGGTTTTTTTCAAAAAAACCCCGTCCCCAAACAGAAATTGACAGCTTTTGTCTATTGCAAATATTGTCAAAACATGGTAGCCTTAATTAGTAATAAAAGGTAGTCAAGAAATAAGACTAATTAAATACTATTTTTGCAGTGCATGAAATAGTGATAACGCAGATTGATAATTTTTCCACCTTGTGTACAAGTCAAAAGTATCAGGTGGCATTTGTGCTGTAAAAAATAAGTGAAATTTATATACAATACATATACAGGAGTAGAGATGAAAAAGATAGATATGCACTGTCACATACTACCTGGTATAGATGATGGATCTGCAAATCCGAAAGAGACATTAGCGATGCTACGCATGGCATTGAATCAGGACTTTGTAGGTATGATCGTAACGCCACATGGCTCAGTCCGTAATGCATCCGTAGAACGAGTGCAGGAGATTCGAACATTGTGTAAGAAGTTCAGAATTCAGGCATATCAACGACTTGGAGTCAGGCTTCCGGTATTTCCGGGACAGGAAATTATGTATTCGGTAGATACAAGACAGTTACTAAAGGAAGGAAAGCTTCTGACGCTGGCAGATAGCAGATATGTGTTATTGGAATTCCTCCCGGGGACAGCTTACTCTAAGATATTCAGCGCAGTGCGCCAGATGCAGATGGCAGGTTATGTCCCAATTTTGGCACATGTAGAAAGGTATCATGTGTTAAGAGAAGAAGGCAGACTGGAAGAGCTGGCTGATACAGGGGCAAGAATCCAGATGAATTACAGCTCTATAGATGGAGGATGGAATAATAATACAGCACAGTGGTGTAAGCGACAACTAAAAGATGGTTTGGTCCATTATCTGGGAACAGATATGCACAATAGCGGAGAACGCAGTCCACAGACAGAACACGTTGAGAAGTGGCTGAACAAGAATCTGTCTGAAGACTATGTATGGGCATTGATACAAGGCAATGCAAGAAGAATATTAGATGATCGCGGATCACACAAGCCTAAAACATAAATTGTTTCAAAATTTTTTACAATTCAAAAAGGGACAGGTTAGAAATAAAAGAAACCCTAGAAAATGGGAGGGTAAAAATACACACAATTCAAAGAGGGACAGGTAGAAGTCCAATTGGGGACGGGGTTTTTTTAAAAAACCTCCGTCCCCAAAACCCCAAAAACCCCGTCCCCCAAGAAAGGAAATCAGATTAATGGGAAAGAATTACGACAATGATGAGATGGAAATTGACTTACTGGAGCTCTTTTATGTGCTCAAGTCGAAGATACTGGCGATCCTGGGAGTGGGACTGCTGTTCGGCTGTATTGCGTGTGCGTATGCCGGATTCTTAGTGAAGCCGCTGTACACGTCTTCGTCCATGATGCTTGTACTGACCAAGGAGACGACGCTTAGTTCTCTGGCGGATCTGCAGATGGGCTCACAGCTTACCAAGGACTATTCCATCTTGATCACAAGCCGTCCGGTGCTTACGGATGTTATCGATCAGTTAGATCTGGACATGGACTATAAGCAACTGAAGAATATGATCACAGTTGCGAACCAGGACGATACGCGTATTCTGCAGTTGTCTGTGGAGTATTCTGATGCCAAGCAGGCGAAGGAGATTGTAGACAAGCTGTCAGAGGTTGCTTCTGAGTATATCGGAGACAAGATGGAGGTTACACCGCCTAAGATCATTGAAAAAGGTGAGGTTCCGACTTCCAGATCGAATACAGGCGTGGCGAAGATGGCAGTGATGGGTGTACTGGCAGGTATGATCCTGTGCGCAGGTGTGATTGTTATCCGTACGATCATGGACGATACGATTAAGTCTGAAGAAGATATAGAAAAATATCTGGGATTATCTACATTGAGTGTAATTCCGGACAGAAAGGATTATATTAATGGATCAGGAAAGAAGAAGTCAAAGAGAAATGATGCAGGAAAACGAAAAGCAAGCTAAAACTACATATACAAATGCGCAGGCAAAAGCGGCAATGTCCCGCCGTGATAATAAGGCATCTAAGCTTCGGGTGGAGCTGACGGATCCTCGTAAATCAAATTACTTTTACGAGGAGGCGTTAAAGACGCTGAGAACAAATATCCAGTTTGCGGGAGCGGATATTAAGACGATCCTTGTGACAAGCTGCTTTCCAAATGAGGGAAAGAGTGATGTTGTCTTCCAGCTTGCAAAGGAAATGGGTATGGCCGGCAAGAAGACGGTGCTTCTGGATGCGGACATCCGAAAATCAGTCCTTGTGCAGAGATATCTCGTGGATAGTGACGTGAAGGGACTGTCCCAGTACTTAAGCGGACAGGCACCGGTGCGCGATATTTTATATGGAACAAATTATGAAAATATGGACGTGATTTTTGCAGGACCGATGGCTCCGAATCCATCAGAACTTCTGAATGGCAAAGTATTTGCAAAGTTGATGATCGAATTGAAGCAGAGATATGATTACGTCCTGATCGATACACCTCCTATGGCAAATGTGGTGGATGCTGCTATTGTTGGCAAGGTGTGTGATGGAGCAATTCTTATAATCGAGAGCGGATTTGTGGGATACCGTGCGGCACAGAAAGCCATTAAGCAGTTGGAAAAGAGTGGAACACATATGCTTGGAGCTGTGCTGAATAAAGTTGATACAAAGAAAGAAAAATATTATTCCTATTACAGTTATGGAAGTAAGTATGGCTATGGCCAGAGCCATGAAAATGCATAGGAAAGGAATGTAAAGAACAGTATGAAGAAAAGAAAGACGAACCCGAAGGTTCAGAATGCTCTGCTGTTGATTGCATGTATCGTATTATTCCTGATATTAGGTTCGCTTTTATTTTTCAATCATAAGAAAGAAGCTGCAAATAGCAGTGAGTTAAAGAAAGCGGCGCAGGAAGAGATTCAGAAGGAGAAATCAGATCAGACATGGACAGAGGACCAGAACAGCGAAGATCAGAGCAACGCCAGTCAGACAGACGAGAATCAGAACAGCGAAGATTCGACAGACGAGAAACAGACAGACGAGAATCAGGCAGACGAGAACTAGACAGACGAGAATCAAGCAGACAAGAACTAGATAGTCGAGAACCAGAACGGCGAGAAGCATCAGGAAAACGCCGGGGAAGATTCGCAGCAGTTATTATCGCAGGTGTAGCTGTACTTGCGGTGGCAGGTCTTGGATACGCAGGTATCCAAAAGAAGAAAGCAGCAGAAGCGGCAAGTGCGAAAGCAACCGCGGAAGCAGATGATTCCAACACTGTCACCTGGCAGGGAAAGACGTACAAATATAATCAAAATATCAGTAACTACTTATTACTTGGAGTAGACAAGCGTACACCGGCAGAGACAAGAGTCGGAAAAGCCGATGCAGGACAGGCAGATGCCTTATTCCTGTTGTCACTGAACCGCAAGACAAAGGAAATGACGCTGATTTCTATTCCAAGAGATACGATGACAGATGTGGAAAGCTTTGACCTGGAAGGAAAAAGCCTTGGAAAATCCAAAGACCACATCAGCCTCTCCTATGGATATGGAGACGGCGGTGCCGAGAGCTGCAAACTCACACAGGAAGCAGTGTCCAATCTCTTTTACGGACTTCCGATTCAGGGATATCTTGCCATGAACTTAGACGGGATTCCAGAGCTTGCAAAAAGCGTAGGAGGTCTGACAGTGACTGTGCCAAATAATAGTCTGGAGTATGAATATCCGGAATTTGCCGAAGGCGCAGAAGTAACACTGACCGAAGAAAATACAGAAGTTTTCTTAAGAAGCAGAGATGTAGATGAAAGCCAGAGCGCCATCTACCGAATGGAACGTCAGAAAGCATTCTTAGATGCGTTTTCAAAAAAGGCAAAAGAATGCTATGAGCAAAATGCAAAATTTGCAGCAGATCTGTTCGTGGCGATCAAACCATATACCGTCACAAATATTAGCGAAGACCGTCTGATGAAGTTGTTCCAGACAGCAGACGAAGGAGACGGCTATACAGAATGGACTGTTCCGGGAGAAGGAACACAAGGTCTTTCCTACGATGAATATCACGTAGACGACGATGCTCTGTATACAAAGGTTATGGAGACATTCTATCAAGAAGTAAAATAGATGAAAAAACAGATATAAAAACAGAAAAATGAGCAATAAGACGTAAGGGGCTATAGAATCATGAAGAAACGATACGTCGTAGCAGGGATACTGGCAGCAGCCGGACTGATCTGCGGAGGAATTGCATATTACCAATATTATCAGGATGCCCATGCAGGGCAGGAATATGAAAAAATAAAAGAAAAAGTCGTGACAGAAGAACTGGAAGAGACACCGAAAAGTACCGTCGAGATACCAATCGACTTCCAGACATTACAGAACATGAATCCAGACATTTATGCATGGATCAAAGTGCCGGGAACTGTCATCGACTATCCAATCGCACAGAGTGAGACAGATAACACCTATTATCTGAACCACAGTGTGGAACATGATGAGAACAAAGCCGGAGCAATCTTTACCGAGGACTACAATACGAAGACCTTCGAAGATCCGAACACCGTGATCTACGGACACGGCATGGCAAATGGCTCCATGTTCGACGGTCTGCATCAATATATGGACCGGGATTTCTTTGATCAGAACAAAGAAGTCATCATCTACATGCCGGACAAGATCTTACATTATCAGATCTTTGCAGCATACCTGTATGACAACCGGCATCTGCTGCAAAGCTTTAACTTTGATAACAAAGACATTTACCAGGCATACCTGGATATGGTATTCGGTATCCGGGATATGAAGTCGAATATTGATACAGCAGCAAGCGTGACTGCAGATGACAAGATCATCACACTATCTACCTGCTATGCAGGTATGGACAACCGTAGATACCTGGTACAAGCCGTACTAGTATCTATAGAACAATAATTAGGAAAAGGAGGTAAGGACCAATGAAGAAGAAACTCATCAGCCTGGCTATGCTGGTAACAGTATTTGCAATGCAGGTTGTAGGTGTATCCGCTGCAAGTAAGACAACAGGTATGGCAGCAACTGGAGCAGCTCAGGGAAAATATGACGTACAAGCTATGTCACAGAGTGAGCTTGCAGATGTTGCTAAAGTAAATCAGACAGCATCAGATCTGATTAAAGACATCAATGCCGGAACTAAGACACTGAACGATCTTGTAAAAGTAGAATCCAGCATCGCATCAGATGTTGCAGGGGAGTCTTTAATTACTGCATTCATGGATGTAACACCAATCGATGGTGGCGTTAAGCTTGCAGACGGAAGATATCAGGTAACATTATCTGTACCTGCACTTACAAAAGGAATGACAGATGTAAAAGTACTTCACTTCAGTACTGCACGTAATGTATGGGAAGTTATTACACCATCTAATGTAGATCTTAACAATAAAGAGCTTACATTTGAGGTTAAGGATCTGTCACCAATCGCAATTATTGCAAAAGTTGATGCTTCACAGGCAGTAACAAATACAACAGGAACATCACCAAAAACAGGTGTTGATTCCACAAACACAGTGCCATTCGCTGGCGCAGCAGTTGTTCTTTTAGGAGCGGCAGCAGTTGTAGCATTCAGAAAAAAGAATGCTTAATTGAAAATGTTAGGGCTTAGGGGAGCTGAAGTATGAACATTATACGTCAGCTTCTCTTAGGCTTGAGAAATGAATAAAATAAACGAGACAATGAATTAGAAAATAACTATCATAGGTAAAACCGATAGATAAGATAAAATGCAACAAATGATAGCGGTAAAAAGGATTTAAAGGTAGTAATTTAAGAATGAGTAAGATGAATGTGGAAAAAACAGATTTGAAAGAACAAGTGGATAAAAAACAATTTCATATGCCAAGAATATTAATTGTATATGATATGTTAGTTTATCTGATTGCAACAGTTTTATTGCTTGTACTTTATGAAGGAAACGACAAACTTACCACAAGTGGTATCTTTCAACAAGTAGTACTTTCAGCAGGATGCATTTTCGCTGTCAGAATGGCAGGAAAAATCTATGGACAGGTATGGAGATATGGCGGGATTCAGTGCTATATCCGATTGTTTTCGACAGACGCAATTGCATTCATCATCTATCTGTTAATGGAATTATGTCTGCCGGTAGAAAAGATTACATTTGCAAGAATGCTTTCTGTGTCATGTCTGAACTTACTGGGAGCGTTAGCAATCCGTATGTTATATCGCTATGCATATAAATGTGGCAATCAGGAGAGCAAATGGGGAAAATTCCTGAATTCTGTTCTATACTTTTTTTCGGGAATCGAGCCTGGCAATGAGAAAGAAAACCGTAAGATCAAAGTTGCAATCATAGGTGCCGGACGCGTCGGAGTCGGACTGGCAGAAGACCTTATCAGCAATGAGCAGTCGTCTTATGTACCAAGATGCTTTATTGATGTCAGTAAGGAAAAGATTGGTCGAGAAATCCACGGAATCCCGGTATGGACAGAAGATGATGTAACCGTAAAAAAACTTGCAGATTATGAAATTCAGGAGATTATCTTTGCAATTCCATCTATGAAAGCGGAAAAGAAGAAAAAACTGTATGAATTTTATAAAAATGCAGGATATAAAGTAAAAGTCTACGATTATCCGACCATGTATGCGGCAGGAGGCAAGAGACATCTAAGAGAGTTCGATGTAGAAGAGTTGCTGTTCCGTAAGCCAATCGTAATGTCACATGAAAAGACAAATGCATACTACAGAGATAAAGTCGTACTAATTACCGGAGGCGGTGGATCGATTGGTTCAGAGCTTTGCCGCCAGCTTGCAAAGATGCATCCAAAGCAGATTATTATTCTGGATATTTATGAAAATGGTGCTTATGATGTACAGCAGGAATTAAAGATTGCCTATGGAAATCAATTGAATCTGCAGATTGAGATCTGTTCCATTACTCACAGAAAAGCACTGGAAAAGGTCTTTGAGACATATCATCCGCAGATTGTGATTAATGCGGCCGCACACAAACATGTGCCGCTTATGGAACACAACTGCGTAGAAGCTATCTACAACAACGTATTTGGTACATATAACTTGGTAGAGCTGTGCGAGGAATATGAAGCAGAACGCTTCATGATGGTATCTACAGACAAAGCCGTGAATCCGACCAATGTTATGGGTGCTACAAAGAGAATGTGCGAGATGATCGTACAGAGTGCAAGCACTCATGGAAAAGTAAAATATAGTGCAACAAGATTTGGAAATGTACTTGGAAGCGCAGGATCCGTCATTCCATTGTTCAAGCGTCAGATTGCAAATGGTGGTCCGGTAACCGTGACAGATAAAAGAATTATCCGTTACTTTATGACAATCCCAGAGGCATCACAGCTTGTATTACAGAGCGGTGCAATGGCTAAGAACGGAGAACTCTTTGTACTGGATATGGGACAGCCTGTAAAGATCCTTGATCTGGCAGAAAATATGATTCGCTTATCCGGAGTAGAAGGAATCGAGATCGTGGAGACAGGACTTCGCCCAGGCGAGAAGCTGTATGAAGAATTACTTGTGAAGACAGAAGAACTGGACAAGACTGAAAACAGCATGATCTTCATCGAAAGAGATACTGCCTTAAGTCAAGAAGAGATTGAAGAGAAGATGCAGATTCTCAGAGAAGCCTGTGACAGTGGAGACAATCTGATCGCAAAGCAGGCAATGAGAAAAGTCGTGCCAACATTCAAGAGACCAGAAGAAGTCAACTGCCATGTTGCAAATGAAAAACAGGAAGAAAAGGCAGAAGACAAAGTTGAAGTACATAAGAAGCCTGGAATGAAAGCAGCGATATTCTAAAAGCAACATAACCTGAATGACTTTACAGAATCATTAATACATTTCTATGCATATAACAATAAAATAAATGATAAGGGAGGCCATAAATGCCTCCACTTAATCATTTTCATTTTCCAGGATGTGCCCAAAGTGTCATAGGATAAATAACAATCATAGCCTGGAAGAGAAATCTTGCAGGTTATTTATATTTTATAAAAGAAATAAGGAGAGAGTAAAATTATGTCTAATGATGATACCAGAAAAAATATACCAGCCAGAGTTATACAATTTAGTCCACCGGATATTTCTGAATTAGAAATAAATGAAGTTGCAGAGGCATTACGTTCAGGATGGATTACAACAGGACCAAGAACTAAAGAATTAGAAAGAAGACTTGCAAAGTATTGTCATACTTCTAAAATAGTTTGTTTAAATTCAGCAACAGCGGCAGAAGAATTGAATTTTAGAATTTGTGGCATAGAGCCAGGAGATGAAATTGTAGTGCCGGCCTATACTTACACGGCTTCCGCCTCACCAGCAATCCACTGTGGAGCAAAGGTAGTATTTGTAGACAGCCAGAAAGATAACTGCGAAATGGATTATGACAAAGTTGCAGAAGCAATTACAGAAAAGACAAAAGCAGTTGTAGCAGTTGATCTTGGTGGTATTATCTGTGATTATGATAAATTATATGCTGCGATTGAAAGTAAAAAACATCTTTTCAAAGCAAAAGAAGGCGACAGCCTTGGAGCAAGAATTCAGCAGGCAATCGGTCGCGTAATGGTATTTGCGGATTGCGCACATGCGTTGGGCGCTAATAAAGAAGGAAAGATGGCCGGAGAATGGGCTGACTTTACAAGCTTTTCCTTCCACGCAGTAAAAAACTTTACAACTGCAGAAGGTGGAGCAAGTACGTGGAAAGACATCGAAGGAATTGACAACGAAGAAATCTATAAACAGTTCCAGTTATACAGTCTTCACGGACAGAGTAAGGATGCACTTGCAAAAACACAGCTTGGCGCGTGGGAGTATGATGTAATCGGACCATGGTATAAATGCAATATGACAGATATTATGGCAGCAATCGGACTTCGCCAGTTAGATCGATATCCGGGAATGCTTGAGAGAAGAAAAGAAATTGTTGCAAAATACGATGCGATGTGTGATGAACTTGGAGTAAAGCACTTAATTCACAGCGGAGAAAATTTTAACTCTTCTCATCATCTGTATCTGACACGTATTCCGGGAATCAGTGATGAAACAAGAAGAGAAATCATTATTAAGCTTGCTGAACGTGGTGTAAATACAAATGTTCACTACAAACCACTTCCGATGATGACAGCATATAAAGAGATGGGATGGGATATCAAGGACTTCCCGAATGCCTATGCGTATTATGAGAATTTAATTACATTGCCACTTCATACAAAACTGAGAGATGAAGATGTAGAGTATGTGATTGAAAATTATAAAGAAGTGGTAGGGGAATATATTTCATAACGGAGAAGATAGTATAATGAAAAGAGTTTTAATTATAGGTGCTGGTTTTCTTCAAGATTTTGTAATATGCAAAGCTAAAGAAATGGGCTATGAAACACATGCAGTTGATGCAGATCCGAATGCGATTGGATTTAAACATGCGGATCATTACGCAGTGGTAAATATAGTAGATGAGAAGGCTTGTCTTGAGTATGCAAAAGCAAATAATATTGATGGAGTGTTAACAGCTGCGACAGATTATGGAGTATTGACCGCAGCATATATCGCAAAAGAGATGGGGTTACCCGGATTAAAATATGAGGTGGCTCAGCTTATTAAGAATAAGTATGAAGTTCGAAAATGTTTATATGAAAATCATGTTGATGATACAGAACAGGCATATGAAGTTCATGAGGATACCAACATTGAAGAACTTGCTAGAAAAATTGTCTATCCAGTAATGGTAAAACCATGTGACGGATCAGGAAGTCGTGGCGCAAGTAGAGTGGATCGGGCGGAAGACTTGAAAGAAGCCTGTGAATATGCTATTGCAGGATCTATTACTAATAGAGCTGAGATTGAAACATTCATTACGGGGAGAGAATATGGTGCGGAAAGCCTGGTTATCAATGGCGAAGTACATGTTTTGGGAGTAATGCAGAAATGGATGACAAAACCACCATACTATGCGGAATTAGGACATTCGATTCCAAGTGATCTTAAAACAGAAGTTGAAGAAAAAGTGAAAAAATGTGTGACTAATGCAATTAAAGCGCTTGGTGTGAACTTTGGATCTGTCAATATGGATATGCTCATTACTGAAGACGGTAAAGTATATATTATTGATATTGGAGCAAGAATGGGTGGAAATATGATTGGACCATGCATTATTCCATATGGTACTGGTGTTGATTATATGGCAGCAATGATTCAGAATGCGGTAGGAGATTCTGTTGATTTAAATAAGGAAGACAAGTGTGCTGTTGCGACAAGACTCCTTGCGTTTGATGGTGGAATTGTAAAAATACTTCCGAATATGGAAGAAGTAGAAAAGCAGTTTGATGTAGAAATATATCATCATCTTGAAGAAGGTATGAAAGTAAATGAATATCATACAAATCTTGATGGATGTGGATATATTGTAGCTAAAGCGGAAACATTAAAAGAAGCAGTATATAAGGCAGAAGCAGCACTTGACTATTTTAAAAGAGTAATATTTGAGGAATAGAAGAATGAGAAAAAAGACTCCAGAAGAATTGTACCAGGAATCAAAACACAAAAGAGGATATAAAGGGATTTATCAGTTAGGAATTAAAAGAGCAGTAGATATTGTGGCTTGCTTGATAGCGCTTCCATTTGTATTGATTATTTTAGTTCCAGTAGCAATAGCAATTAAAATTGAAGATCATGGACCGGTTTTTTATCACTCGGGTCGATTAGGCGTAGGATTTAGAGAATTTGGCATGTTAAAATTCCGCTCTATGAAAGTAAATGCTCCGGATTTGAGAAATGATGATGGGAGCACATTTAACTCTGATAAAGATTCGAGAGTAACTAAAGTAGGACATTTTCTTAGAGAAACAAGTATCGATGAGATTCCACAGATTTTCAATATTTTAAAAGGTGATATGAGCATTATCGGTCCGCGCCCGGGAGATGTTGAATCTAAAGATACATATGCAGAAGACGAAAAAGACAAGTTGTTAATTAGACCAGGAATTACCGGGTATACGCAAGCGTATTACAGAAATAATCTTGGCGTGCGTGAAAAACGATTGTATGACGCATGGTATGCACATAATGTATCATTGGTGCTTGACATTAGAATTTTCTTTAAAACGATTTCAACTGTATTAAAAAAGGAAAATATTTATACAAATTAGAGGGAGTTTGATATGAGAATTTTGATGTTAAAGGATTACTTTTATCCGGAACAATGTGCAGGAATTAGTTTGGCACAGGATTTGGTTAAAGAATTCAGTGAAAATAATCATTTTGTAGAGGTGTTTACGCCTATTCCTTGTCGAGGGATTACAAGTGATATTAGAAAAAAATATAGAAACAAAAAAATTGAAAGTCATGGTAATGCAACAATTCATCGTTACTGGCTTCCATATGAAAAATCGAGTGTATTATCAAGGGCACTGCGATATTTTTTGCAGAACATTATTCAGGTTTGGAAAGGCCTGAGGTGTTCTTATGATGTTATATTACTGGGTAGTACGCCGCCAACAATGGGATTGGTAGGAACTATTTTAAAAAAAATCAAAAAAAAATCGTTTGTATATAATTTGCAAGATATATTTCCAGATTCATTAGTTACAGGAAATATTACGCACAAAGGCTCAGTTATTTGGAAAATTGGATCTATTGTAGAGAAAATTACATATAAAAACGCTGATCATATTATAGTAATAAGTGAAAGTTTTAAACAGAATTTGCTGAACAAGGGAGTACCAGAAGAGAAAATTACAGTTGTAAGTAATTGGATTGATATTGATGAAATTTATCCAGTAAAAAAAGAGAACAATAGATTATATGAAGAGTTTTCAATATCTCGAGATAAATTTTTGGTGGTTTATGCGGGAAATTTTGGAGCTGCGCAAGGAGCAGACATAATTTTGAAGTCGGCAGAACAATTAAAAAATTATTCTGATATTCAATTCGTGATTTTTGGAGGAGGAGCAGAATTTGCGACGGCAAAGAAAATAGTAGCTGATCATGAATTATCAAATGTAATTATTCATGACCTACTGCCAAGTGAAAGAGTTTCAGAAGTATATTCACTTGGAGATATTGCACTAATTACATGTAAAAACGGTGTTGGAAAGGCAGGTATGCCTAGTAAAACATGGAGCATAATGGCATGTAATACGCCTATAGTAGCATCATTTGATACGGAAAGTGAATTAAACTTAATAGTGTCTGCCGCAAAAGCAGGAATTTGTATAGAACCAGAAAATTCAGAAAAATTGTCTGAAGCAATACTCGAATACAAAACAAAAAGTTATACTAATGTAGGGAGAGCCAGAGATTATGTAATTGAACATGCGTCAAGAGACGTTTGTGTGAGACAATATAAAGATATATTAGAACAACAATGCATAAAATAGAGTTTTTGATATTAGTTATGTTAGGACATTATTTTTCCGATTGGGGAATGTTTAACTGTAAGTTTAAGGAAGGAGAATTGTAATAAAAATATGACGAGTAGTATTAAAACAAAAAAAAGGGTAATACTAGTTTCGCCTTTACCACCACCTATTGGAGGTATAGCATCATGGACGGAAAGTTATATAAATTATGCTAAAAAAAATAATATAAAGTATCATCTTATAAATTCTTCGGTTGTTGGAAAAAGAATTCAAACTGGTAAAGTATCCTATAAGGATGAAATTCGAAGAATAAGAAAACTTCATGAAGAATTAAAAGAATGGGATAAAAGAGAAAAAAATATAGTTATCCATTATAATGCATCGTGTTTTACCAAAGGTCTTATAAAAGATTTGTTGGTATTAGTTGGAATTAAGGCACCTATTGTATATCAATGTCATTGTAATTTGGATACAAATTTAAATAATGTAGTAGCTAAAATGTTGTTTCGTTTAATTTGTAAAATGGTTGATACAGTTTGTGTTTTAAATAAGGCGTCTGTAAAAACAGCAAAACTATATCATAATAATGTGTTTTACATTCCTAATTTTACAGATAAAACTATATATGAGAATAAATATATAAGTGAACATATAGAAAATGTATGTTTTGTGGGAAGAGTTGAAAAACGAAAAGGTGTTCAAGAGTTATTAGATGCGTCATTAGCTTTACCTAACATCCATTTTAACATTATCGGTCCGATAGAGGATGAAGAATTTAAAAATATTTGCATTCAGAATGTTGAATTTTGGGGAAGTGTTGATAACAAAGAAATTTTCAATATCTTAAGTAAAATGGATGTATATATTTTACCAAGTTATTCCGAGGGGTTTCCACTAGGTGTGTTAGAAGCAATGAGTTGTGGAGTGCCTGTAATAGCTTCGGATGTAGGGGCAGTGAAAGATATGATTGAAGAAGGGGGAGGACTACTTGTTAGACCTAAATTTGCAAAGGATATTATAGATGCATTAAATACAATGGATGATCAAGAAATAAGAAAAAAAATGAGTAAAAATAATATAAAAAAAGTTAAAGAGTCTTATACCATAGAGGCAGTAATGAAACAATTTCTGAATGTATATGCATTGTGTGATAGGTAAAATATGTATTAGAGAGTACAGAGTGAGGAGTAATATGAATATTTTTGTATGTGTGTATAAATTTATAATCTGTATAAAAAAAGCAATAAATAAGTTAATTTTAAATCCCGTAAAAAGAAAATTGGTAAATAAGTGTGGTGAACAAGTTTGTTTTGGTATGAATGCAGATATTACAGGGTGGAAAAATGTTTATATTGGTAATGATGTTTCCATCGGAAATAATTGCAATTTCATGACTACAAGAGCGAAGATATATATAGGAGATCATGTTATGTTTGGTCCGGCTGTTCGTATAATAACAGGAAATCATGTTATTGATGTTCCAGGAAAATATATGTCAGAGTTTACAGATGCTGATAAAAGAGAAAAAGATGATCAGGATGTGATTTTTAAAGGAGATAATTGGATTGGCTGCAATGCAATTATTTTAAAAGGAGTGACAATAGGATATGGGGCTGTTGTTGCAGCTGGCGCAGTTGTCACGAAAAATGTTGGAGATTATTGTATTGTTGGAGGAAATCCTGCAAGAGTTATAAAAAAAAGATTCTCTGATGATTTGATAGAAAGCATAAATACTATATCTTAAAAATATTTAGAAGTGTTAGAGGTTAAAATGAAAAAAGGAGCGTTATTTATTAGTCAAATTAATAGTGGCGGTGCAGAACATGTAGTGTCTAGATTAACATATATATTGAAAAATGAGTATGATCTAGATGTAATAATTTTCGAAAATATGGGAATGTCATATCCTATAGAATGTAATGTAATTAACATGAATATACCAGCTGAAAAGAATAAAATAAAGAAAATATGGATATTTTTAAAGCGTATATCTGTGTTAAAAAAAATAAAGAAAGAAAGAAAATATGATTTTGTTATAAGTTTTTTAGATACGCCTAATTTTGTAAATATATTGTCGAATACGAAAAAGTGTAAAAACATAGTATCAATTCGTAATTATTCGATGATGGAAAATAAAAAACAAGTTTTAGGTGGAGTCACAAACAAAGCAATACGTTTTTTATATAATAAGGCAGATGCGATTATATCTGTGACAGATTTAATCGCAAAAAGTTATATTAATGATTATAAAATTTCACCAAACAAATTATTTACAATATATAATCCATATGATATAAGCGAAATTCAGAGATTAAGTCAAGAGCCAACAGAACTATGTGTAAAAAAGGAACAGGATACGATAGCTTTTGTTACGATGGGAAGACAAATGTATCAGAAAGGTTATTGGCACTTATTAAAAGCTTTTTCAATGTTGGAAAAGAAATTTCCTAATGTTATGTTATACATGATTGGTGAAGATTATCAAGATGGAAAAGTTGAAAAAATGGTAATGGATTTGGACTTATCAAAAAAAGTAATTCTTACAGGACAATTGAAAAATCCGTTTCCTATTATTTCGCAATGCGATTGCTATATATTAACATCTTTATTCGAGGGCTTTCCTAATGCTTTAGTTGAAGCAATGGTATGTGGTTTACCTGTTATTGCGGCAGATTGTAAATCAGGTCCAAGAGAAATTTTGTTTAGTAAACCTGATTTGACAAAAACATATAAAGAATATATAGTGGCGGATTATGGTATATTAACTCCAGAATTAGAAAGTGAAGAAAATTGGGAAATTGGGCATATAACTAAAGGTGAAATGAAGTTAGCATCATCGATGGAAATGATAGTAAGCGACAAAGAACTAAGAGAAAACATGGCTCAAAAGGCTTTTGAAGGAAGTAAACGATTTAGTTATGAGGTATGTAAAGATAGGTATTGTAAAGTTGTAAATACAGTAGTTGAATAAGACGGTAACATTTGATATAGAAGTAGAAAGCGAAATATTAATGCATCAGTGTTATGGTGTGTTAGTGACGTTCGCAGAAAGACGGAAGATATGAAAAAAATAGTTGTTTTTGGAAATTTAGATTTACCAGAAGGTTCTGCTGGAGCTACTAGATGTGTTGCATTTGGAAAGCTGGCAAAAAGTTGTGGATACGATCCGATTATAGTCGGTGTTAATTATGCTAGAAAAAGAGAAACAAAAGGAATATACAATGGATTAAAATATGAATTGATTGATTTTGATGAGTTGAAATTTAATGGTAAAGATAGAGGAAGAAGAAAAAAAGCATTAAAGGAAAATGTGTTAGGATGGTTATATAAAAATTGTACAAAAGAAAATACATCACATATTATTTTATATAATGTAAAATCAGAATTAAAGTGGTTAATTAAGTATTCTAAGGAAGAAGGAATCCCATTAATTAAAGACGTTGTAGAATGGTATGATAAAAATAATTTTCAGGGTATTGCTGGATGGTTTAATTATATTGAAGATAGGATAGGGTTATTATATCTAAATAAAAAATGTGAAAATATTATTGCAATTAGTTCACTTTTTGAACAGTATTATAAAAGTAAAAAATGCAATGTTATACGTATTCCAACAATTTTAGATGTTAATGAATTTCATAATAATCATTGCAAGAATAATGATGTGATTAGAATTGTATATGCAGGATCACCTATGAAAAAGGATTATATAATTAATGTTGTTAAAGCAATGTTAATACTTTCAGAAACTGATAGGAGAAAAATTGCCATAGATTTTTATGGAGTAACATGGGAATATTTTCTAAATAGTGGAATTACTGCCAAACAGAAAAAAAATCTAGACAAATTTATAACTTGTCATGGAAGAGTTTCGCTAGATGAGGTAAAAGTAGGTTTGTCTAAAGCTGATTACACCATTCTATTACGTCCAAATGAGAGATATGCTAATGCTGGTTTCCCTACTAAAGTAGGAGAAAGCATGGCAATGGGAATTCCAGTTATTGCCAATATAACTAGTGATTTAGAATTATATATTCATGATAATATTGAAGGTATTATATGTAAAAACGAAACACCACAGTCATGTGCTGAAGCATTAAAAAAAGCTACGATGATAAACGAAACAAAAAGAGCTGAGATGAGAACTTGCGCTAGAAAACAAGCAGAAAGGTCATTTTATTATCAGGCATATACACAACAGTTCAAAAACTTCTTGGAAAATATTACGGGTTGGTAGTTAAAATATGAAGTCAAAAATGTTGAGAATATTAAATATATATTGGGTTTTTACTTTAGGATATTATTGTCTTGGAAAAATAAAATGGAGTATTCCATCATATTTTATATTGGTTGCATATGCACTATTATGTTATGTGTGTGTAAATATAGGATATTATTCAGTTAAAGCTAAAAATAGGAATATCGATCAGGATGATAAAGAATATTTAAAAATTGATTTATTTCCGCAATATCGAAGGATATTTCGTATATCATGTATTATGTTGATTTTCTTTCAAATTTCATGGGTTATAGTGTTAATGGGAAGATTTAATATTTTTAACATAATTCAGAATCTCGGAAGTAATTATTTTGATAGATTAAGTGTTGAGATTGAAGGATCTAATTATATAATGCAAATAAGAACATTGCTTTGGATTTTTACCTATTATGTTTATCCTATAGGCTTTAGTTTTTTTAAAGAAATGGGTAGATTTGACAAATCATTGTTTAGTTTTTCTTTATTAGTAGATGTGTTTGCAACATTAAACTTAGGTATTTCAAAAAATATTGGCGATATAATAATAATTTTTATTGCTGTCATGATGTTAAATACTCATAGTGAAATTAAGAGTAAGCAGGAAAAACAAAAAGATAGAAAAAAAATAATTAAAATAATAATATCAGTGTTGATTTTATTTATTGTATTTAGTGTTATACAGGATAAACGATTCGAAGCTGTTGGGAAAACTCAAGTTGCCATAAAATGTGATTCAAAATTTGGAAGTGTGAGAGAAAACTCAATTATCGATATTTTGTGTTTGGGGAGTCCGTATTTAGTATATTTAGTACATAGTTTGTGTAATTATTTTTCAAGTGCATATACTGCGTTAGCGTTGTCGTTTACTTTACCATTTAAAATCAACACACAGCTACTTTGTGCGTGTAAAGGGATCAGATGCAAATGCTGTAGCAGAAAGCTTTAAGGCAAAGCAGATCGTAGATGCTGGTATTGCAGATGAGTTTGGACTTATTACAGCA
>ERZ836441.1357-NODE-1357-length-24063-cov-7.884247_pt1 | contig 24063 bp, 23 predicted proteins | sample MGYA00519686_ERZ836441 | MGnify/ENA primary metagenome ERZ836441 (study PRJEB31850, sample SAMEA3708800) | human gut metagenome | biome: human gut; feature: human-associated habitat; material: faeces | place: China | collected 2014 ... | reverse complement strand
GTTAAAAGGGAAGCGGGTGCAAATCCCGCACGATCTCGTCACTGTGATAAGGGAGCCCGCGGCCCGGGTGCTTCTGGCACCGGCCACTGAAGCGTTGCTTTGGGAAGGCGGCGGCGGGCGCAGATCTTTCAGCCAGGAAACCTGCCTGCTGTTGGTACAGGAGCGCACCGCTCCGGACCACGAGGAATTGGTCGTGCCGAAAAGCCTATGGATCATGGGTCTTTTTGTGTTGCCATTCCGCAAGCAGAAAGGCCTTTTTTGTTTGCGGAAAACGCCCTTTCAGAGCCTTGTTCAGGGGTATGCAAACTGTTCTGTACGAACAAAAAGGAAAGGAATTTATCATGAGAAAACGCAACATCCGCAAGGCTGCTGCCGCCCTGACTGCCCTGGCTCTGTGCGCCGGTGTGCTCAGCGGCTGCGGCGGCGCCGCATCCAGCACCGCTTCCAGCGCAGCAAGTTCTTCTGCTGCTGCCAGCAGCGAAGCATCCGGCGAGGACGCCGACGAGGCTGCCGCAAAGAACGTGGCAGACCTGATCGATGCCATCTATGTACAGGAGCGCAACGACAGCACCGACGAGCAGTGTGCTGCTGCCAAGGCTGCCTGGGACGCCTTGACCGACGCTCAGAAGGAGCTGGTGGAAGGCGAAAATGCTGACCCCGATTACTTTGGCCGTGACACCGGCGATGCTTCCAAGGATGCCGCCCGCAACGAGGACAACATCGGCGAGAACGAGCTGCTGGTGGTCTCCTTTGGCACCTCCTTCAACGACAGCCGTGTGAAGGACATCAAGGGCATCGAGGACGCCCTGCAGGCCGCCTACCCTGACTGGAGCGTGCGCCGCGCCTTTACCGCACAGATCATCATCAACCATGTGCAGGCACGCGATGGCGAGAAGATCGACAATATGCAGCAGGCGCTGGACCGCGCTGTGGCAAACGGCGTGAAGAACCTGATCGTGCAGCCCACCCATCTGATGCACGGTGCCGAGTACGACGAGATGATGGAGATGATCGACTCCTACCGCGACAAGTTTGAGAGCGTTGCCGTGGCTGAGCCCCTGCTGGGCGAGGTCGGCTCTGACGCCACCGTGATCAACTCCGACAAGGAAGTGGTTGCCAAGGCCGTGACCGAGGCCGCCGTGAAGGATGCCGGTTACGAGAACCTGGACGCCGCCGCTGCCGAGAAGGTCGCCTTCGTGTTCATGGGCCACGGCACTTCCCACACTGCAAAGGTGAGCTACAGCCAGATGCAGACCACCATGCAGACCCTGGGCTATGACAATGTGTTCATCGGCACCGTGGAGGGTGAGCCCGAGGAAACCGCCTGCGAGAACGTGATCGAGGCTGTGAAGGCCGCCGGTTACACCAAGGTCGTCCTGCGTCCCCTGATGGTAGTGGCAGGCGATCACGCCAACAACGACATGGCCGGTTCCGACGAGGATTCCTGGCTGAGCCAGTTCAACGCTTCCGGCGCATTTGAGTCTGTGGACTGCCAGATCGCCGGTCTGGGCGAAGTGCCCTCCATTCAGGAGCTGTACGTTGCCCACACCAAGGCTGCCATTGATTCTCTGAACGGCTGAAAATAACTGCCAAATTGCCCGGAGGGAGTGATCTTTTCGGGCAATTTTTCTTTTTGACAGGATTGTGGTATACTGAGACCTGCAGGGAGTTTCTCCCTTTCTGATTCTGAAACATTGAGGTATTTTTCTATGCGCTGCAAACAGATGCTTTCCCTTTCCGTTGTCACCGTGCTGCTGGCCGCTTCTCTGGCAGGCTGCGGCACTTCTTCCACCGCTCCGTCGGCCGTCTCTTCCGAGGCCCCTTCCAGCGCGGCAAGTTCCGCCGCATCCGAAGTCACGGAGACCGCCGCTCTGCCGGACGGCGTATACACTGCCGAGTTTGATACCGACAGCGGCATGTTCCATGCCAACGAGGCCTGCGACGGCAAAGGCACCCTGACCGTCAAGGACGGCAAGATGACCTTCCACGTCAGCCTGGTGTCCAAAAAGATCGTGAACCTGTACCCCGGCCTGGCCGCTGATGCCGAGGCCCACAAAACGGACTGGCTGCTGCCCACCACCGACACTGTGACCTACTCCGACGGCACCAGCGAAGAGGTGTACGGCTATGACATCCCGGTCACCGCATTGGATGAGGACTTCTCGCTGGCCATTCTGGGCTCCAAGGGTACCTGGTACGACCACACCGTGAGCGTGCGCAATGCCCAGCCCAAGACCGAGGAAGTCTCCGAGACCCCCGCAGACGGCGAATACACCGTATCTGTGGCACTGGAGGGCGGCTCCGGCCGTGCCACCGTGGACAGCCCCGCCACTCTGACCGTGGCCGACGGCAAGATGACCGCCACCATCGCATGGAGCAGCCCCAACTATGACTATATGGTCGTGGACGGCGAGAAGTACCTGCCCACCAACACCGAGGGCAACTCCACCTTTGAGATCCCGGTCGCTGCCCTGGGCACCCCGCTGGCCGTGACCGCCGACACGGTGGCCATGAGCACCCCGCACGAGATCGAATACACCCTGACCTTTACTTTGGAGTAACCTTCCATGAAGCTGACCCGCGCTCAATTTTTAAAGGCACTGCCCGCCGCGGTGCTGGCGCTTGCAAGCTGCACTGCCGCGCCTACTGCACCGGCCGATACGGACGAGCTGGTGTTTGACCACGCCTACCCGCTGGACTACGCCACCCAGTTTACCGCCGACTGCTATGCGGACGGCTCTACCCTGCTGACCATCCCGGACGCACAGGCAAAGTTCCTTGTCCGGCCGGAAGGCGCTGCCACCCTGCGCACTGTGCCCGAGGGCGTGACCGTTTTGCAGCAGCCGCTGCAGAACCTCTATCTGGTGTCCACCTCGGTGATGGACCTGTTCCTTGCACTGGACTCACTGGACTGCATCGCCCTGAGCGGCACCCGCGCCGAGGGCTGGTATCTGGACGAGGCCCGGCAGGCCATGCTGGACGGGCGCATTGCCTATGCGGGCAAATACAGCGCCCCGGACTACGAGCAGATCCTTGCCGCGAATTGCGGTCTTGCCATCGAGAACACCATGATCTACCACACCCCGGAGGTCAAGGAGCAGCTGGAGCGCTTCGGCATCCCGGTGCTGGTGGAGCGTTCCAGCTACGAGAGCGGCCCGCTGGCCCGCATGGAGTGGATCAAATTCTACGGCATCTTGCTGGGCAAGGAGGAACTGGCACAGCAGGTGTTTGACCGACAGGCAGAGCGCATCGCTCCCCTGCTGGACCAGCAGTCCACCGGCAAGAGCTGCGCGTTCTTTTCTATCTCGGCCAACAATCTGGCCAACGTGCGCAAGGGCGGCGACTATGTGGCCCGCATGATCGAGATGGCCGGGGCCGACTATGTGTTTGCCGATCTGACCGACAGCGGCAACAGCCTTTCCACCATGAACCTGCCGCTGGAAGACTTCTACGCCGGTGCACGGGACGCCGACTTCCTGATCTACAACAGTACCATTGAGGGCGTTGTCTCCACCACCGACGAGCTGGTGGCCAAGTGCTCCCTGCTGGCGGACTTCAAGGCTGTGCAGAATGGGCATGTCTGGTGCGTTGCCCAGAGCTTTTTCCAGCAGAGCATGGAATTGGCCGATTTTATCCTGGAGCTGCACCGTCTGTTCACCGAGGATGCGCCGGACGGATTGCAGTATTTCATTCACGTTGAGTAAGGAACCGCTTATGACCCGCAAAAAACGCTATCTGTTTTCTTATCTCCTGCTGGCGCTGGCGCTGGTGGTTCTGTTTGCCGCCAACCTGTTCTGGGGCAGTGTTGCCCTGACCCCCGGTGCCGTGCTGGCGGCCCTAACCGGCCGCGGGCAGGACGCACTGTCGGTGGGCATCATCACCCAGCTGCGCCTGCCCCGGGCCGTGATGGTGGTGTTACTGGGCGCGGCACTCTCTGCGGCAGGCTATCTGCTGCAGACCTTTTTTGCCAACCCCATCGCCGGGCCTTTTGTCATGGGCATTTCCAGCGGAGCCAAGCTGGCCGTAGCACTGGTGATGGTGATGTTCCTGAACCACGGCCTGCTCACCAGCTCCCTCACCCTGATCCTGGCCGCCTTTGCGGGGGCTATGGCCGCCATGGCCTTTGTGCTGGCGGTGGCCCGTCGGGTGCAACGCATGAGCATTCTGGTCATCTGCGGCGTCATGATCGGTTACATCTGTTCCGCTGTCACCGAGTTCGTGGTGGCATTTGCGCAGGACTCCAACATCGTCAACCTGCACAACTGGTCGCAGGGCAGCTTTTCCGGCATGACCTGGGGCAATGTACAGGCGGCGGCACTGGTGGTGCTGCCTGCGCTGGCAGCAGCCTTCTGCCTCTCCAAACCCATGAGCGCCTACCAGATGGGCGAAGCCTATGCCCAGAGCGTGGGCGTGAACGTGAAGCGTTTTTCCCGGCTGCTGGTACTGCTTTCCAGTCTGCTGGCGGCCTGTGTCACGGCCTTTGCGGGGCCCATCTCCTTTGTGGGCATCGCAGTGCCGCATCTGGTCAAGCAGCTGCTGGGCAGCGCAAAGCCGCTGGTGGTGCTGCCGGGCTGCTTCCTGGGCGGGGCCGCCTTCTGTTTGCTGTGCGATCTGATTGCCCGCAGCCTGTTTGCTCCCACGGAGCTTTCCATCAGCGCGGTCACCGCCGTGTTTGGTGCGCCGGTGGTCATCGGGCTGCTCATCCGCCGGAACCGGGAGGGTGCACAATGAAGGAATTTCTCTGTGAAACGCAGGAGCTTGCCATCGGTTACGGCAAAACGCCGCTGGCCTCCGGCATTGCACTAAGGGCAAAGCCGGGGCAGATCCTTGTCCTTGTCGGCCCCAACGGTGCGGGCAAATCCACCCTGCTCAAAACACTGGCCGGACAGCTGGCCCCGCTGGGCGGCACTGTGCTGCTGGACGGGCAGGACCTGACCGCCTACACCGGCACGGCCCGGGCGCAGAAGCTGGCTCTGATGCTGCCCCACACCCGCCGCACCGAGCTGACCACCTGCTTTGAGTTTGCCGCCGCCGGGCGCATCCCTTACACCGGGCGGCTGGGCATTCTGTCCGACGCCGACCGGCAGGCCGTGCAGGATGCACTGGAAATTGCCGGAGCTGCGCATCTCGCAGACCGGGACTTCAACTGCATCAGTGACGGTCAGCGTCAGCGTGTTTTGCTGGCCCGTGCCATCTGCCAGCAGCCTAAAGTGCTGCTGCTGGACGAGCCCACCTCCTTTCTGGACATCAAGGGCAAGATCGAGCTGCTGACCATCCTGCAGAAGCTGGCCCATGAACAGGGCCTTGCGGTCATCGTGAGCCTGCATGAGCTGGACATGGCACAGAAGATCGCGGACGCAGTGGTGTGCGTGTTCCCGGACCACGTTTCCGGCGTGCTGACCCCGGATGCCGCCTTTGCCCCGGACAACATCCGTGCGCTTTATGCGCTGAGCGAAGCGCAGTACACGGCCCTGTTCGGGCAGACAAAACCCCAAAAGCCCACGTTCGAGCATTACGTCCGCAGCGGGCAGAAGCTGCTGCGCTGCGGCTATACCACCGGCACCTGTGCGGCGCTGGGGGCAGCGGGCGCGGCCCGGCTGCTGCTCACCGGCCATGCGCCGGAGACGGTGGCGCTGCGCACCCCAAAGGGCATCGTGGTGGAGGTAGCACCCCTGTTCTGCCGCCGCACCGACACTGGGGCCGAATGCGCCATTGAAAAGGACGGCGGCGACGACGTGGATGTGACCACCGGCCTGCCGGTGATCGCCACAGTGGAACTGCTGCCGGGCTGCACGGACATCCGCATCGACGGCGGCAGAGGTGTGGGCCGGGTGACCAAACCCGGCCTCGACCAACCCGTTGGTGCCGCCGCCATCAACCATGTGCCCCGGCAGATGATCGCCGAGGCCCTGCGCCGGGAGGCTGAAGCCGCCTGTTATACTGGCGGCTTTGCGGTGACCATTTCCATCCAGAACGGCGAGGAAGTGGCCCGGCGCACCTTCAACCCGCACATCGGGGTGGAGGGCGGCCTTTCGGTGCTGGGCACCAGCGGCATCGTGGAGCCCATGAGCCAGCAGGCCATCCTGGACACCATCCAGCTGGAAATGAACCAGGCTGTTTTGCGGGCCGGTACCCCAAAGCGGCTCATCCTTGCCCCGGGCAACTACGGGCTGGACTACCTGCACGACACCTACCCGGCCTTTGCGGCCATCCCGGTGGTCAAGACCTCCAACTTCATCGGAGATACGCTGGATATGGCAGCCTCTGCCGGGTTTGAACAGGTGCTGCTGGTGGGCCATGTGGGCAAGCTGGTCAAGGTGGCCGGCGGCATCATGAACACCCACTCCCACACGGCCGACTGCCGCACCGAGCTGTTCTGTGCCCATGCCGCCCTCTGTGGGGCAAGCCGGGAGCTGTGCGCGGCTTTGTACGCCGCCGCCACCACCGACGCCTGTCTGGAGCTGCTGGATGCCGCCAGACTGCGCGCCCCGGTGCTGGAAAGCCTGCTGGATGCCATCCAACTGCACCTCGACCGCCGGGCGGGCGAAGCCTTCCGGGTGGGTGCAGTGCTGTTTTCCAACCAGCACGGGCCGCTTGGCGCAACACAAACTGCAAAGGAGCTGCTTGAACAATGGAACAACGCATGACCGGCACCTTTTACGGGGTCAGCGTCGGCCCCGGCGACCCGGAGCTGCTGACTTTGCAGGCCGTGCGTCTGCTGCGGCAGTGCCCGGTGCTGGCTGCGCCGCAGACCGCTTCCGGGCAGATGCTGGCGCTGGACATCGCCCGCCGGGCACTGGGCGCAGAGCTGGACGGCAAGACCATCCTGCCCCTGCAGTTTGCCATGAGCCGGGACGCCGCCGTGCTGCGCGCTTCTCACGAGGCCGCTGCCAGCGCAGTGCGGCCCTTTCTGGATGCCGGGCAGGATGTGGCCATGCTGAACCTGGGTGACGTGTCCATTTATGCCACCTTTGGCTATCTGCAGGAGATCCTGCAGGCGCAGGGCTATGCCACCGCGATGGCGGCGGGTGTGCCCAGCTTCTGCGCGGCTGCAGCCCGGCTGAATCAGCCCCTTACCGGCGGCATGGACGCTCCGCTGACCATCGCCCCCGGCAGCCGGGCCGACGAGGTATTGGACGCCCCCGGCACGAAAGTCCTGATGAAAACCGGGCGTCAGCTGCCCGCCCTGCTGGGCACCCTGGACGCCCACGGTGCGTTGAGCCGCAGCGCCCTCGTGTGCAGCTGCGGCCTGCCGGATGAAACGATTTTCCCCGACCTTTCGACTGCGCGCCCGCCGCAGGATGGCAACAAGGCCGGATATTTTGCAACGGTACTGGTAAAGGAGTAACTGCTATGGTACACTTTGTAGGCGCGGGGCCCGGGGCCCCGGACCTGATCACTCGGCGGGGCGCAGCCCTGCTGCAGGAGGCTGATTGCATCATCTACGCGGGCAGTCTGGTCAACCCGGCCCTGCTGGGACTGGCAAAACCCGGCTGCGCCATTTACAACAGCGCCGAGATGACGTTGGAACAGGTGCTGGATGTGATGCGCACCATGGAGGCAGACGGCAAAATCACCGTGCGCCTGCACACCGGCGACCCCTGCCTGTACGGGGCCATCCGGGAGCAGATGGATGCACTGGACGCCGACGGCATCGCCTACGATGACACGCCCGGCGTGTCCAGCTTCTGCGGCGCGGCGGCGGCACTGAATGCCGAATACACCCTGCCCACCGTGAGCCAGACCGTGATCATCACCCGCATGGAAGGCCGCACCCCGGTGCCCGAGCGGGAAAAGCTGGCCAGTCTTGCCGCCCACGGGGCCACTATGGTGATTTTCCTGTCCATCGGTCTGGTGGACAAGGTGCAGGATGCTCTGCTGCAGGGCGGTGCCTACACGCCGGACACCCCCGCCGCCGTGGTATACAAGGCCACCTGGCCGGAGCAGAAAACCGTGCGCTGTACCGTGGGTTCTCTGGCGCAGAGCGTGCACGACGCCGGCATCACCAAAACAGCGCTCATCGTGGCAGGCGATTTCCTTGGCACCCGGTACGAGCGCAGCAAGCTGTACGACCCCGGTTTTACCACCGAGTTCCGCAAGGGGTCCGACCAATGACCCGGGCCTATCTGGCCTTTACCGACACCGGTCTGGCACTGGCCCGGCGACTGGCAGACGCCCTGCCCGGCAGTGTGGACCGCTGCGGCAGCGGCGGCGTCTCCCTTGCCGGGTGGACCGCCCTGCAGTTTGCGCAGAGCGACGCCCTTGTTTTTGTGGGAGCCGTGGGCATTGCGGTGCGGGCCATTGCGCCCCACTGCCGCAGCAAGGCGTCGGACCCGGCGGTGGTGGTACTGGACGAATGCGGCCGCTTTGCGGTGCCGGTGCTGTCCGGTCATCTGGGCGGTGCCAATGACCTGGCCCGTGCACTGGCCGCCGTGTGCGGAGCCGTTCCGGTGATCACCACGGCCACCGACGCCCACGGCATTTTTGCGGTGGACGAGTGGGCAAAGCACCAGAACTGCACGGTGCTGGAAGCGGAGCGCATCAAGCATGTCAGCAGCAAGCTGCTGGCCGGGCAGTCGGTGCGGTTTGCCGCTGAGTTTCCCGTGCAGGGCACCCCGCCCGCCGGGGTGGATTCTGCACGGACCCCTGCCGAAGCCGATTTTGCCCTTACCCTCTCCCCTGCCGGGGACGCTTTGCATCTGGTGCCCCGCATCGGGGTGCTGGGCATCGGCTGCCGCAGGGGGACGTGTGCCGAGCAGTTGGAAGCCGCCTTTGCTGACTTCTGCGCCCGGCACAGCCTTGCCCCGGCGTGCATCACGGCGGCGGCCAGCATCGACCTGAAGGCTGACGAGGCCGGGCTGCTGGCGTTCTGCCGGGCCCACGGCTGGCCCATCACATTTTATTCTGCGGAGCAGCTGCGGGCACTGCCCGGGCCGTTCACACCATCTCCCTTCGTGCAAAGCGTCACCGGGGTGGACAACGTGTGTGAGCGGGCCGCTGTGCTGGCGTCCGGCGGCTGCATCCGCATCCCGAAACAGGCGGGCGGCGGTGTGACCTTTGCGCTGGCGCTGTGCCCCTATGCCCCGGACTGGAGGTGGCAGAATGGCTGATATCGTATATGTGGTCGGACTTGGCCCCGGCGACCCGCAGTTTTTGACCGCACAGGCGCAGAGCGCCCTGGAAGAAGCCGAGGTGCTGTGCGGCTATCCGGTCTATCTGGATCTGGTACGCCCCTATTACCCGGAAAAAGAATATTACGCCACCGGCATGACCAAAGAACTGGACCGCTGCCGCTGGGCGCTGGAAACTGCCCACAGCGGCCGGACCGTGGCTCTGGTGTGCAGCGGTGACGCCGGAGTGTACGGCATGGCCAGCCCCCTGCTGGAGCTGGCCGAAGGCTGCCCGGACGTGACCGTGGAGGTGGTGCCCGGCCTGACTGCCGCTCTGAGCGGCGGCGCGGTGCTGGGTGCCCCGCTGGCCCATGATTTCTGTGTGCTCTCTCTCTCCGACCGGCTCACCCCGTGGGAGGTCATCGAAAAGCGGCTGGCCGCAGCGGCCATGGGCGATTTCTGCATGGCGGTGTACAACCCTTCTTCCAAGGGGCGGCCGGACTATCTGGCCCGGGCCGTGCGCATCCTGCTGCAAAACGGCAAGGCCCCGGACACCGTCTGTGGACTGGTGCGCAACATCGGCCGGGAGGGCCAGAGCTCTCAGGTGCTGACGCTGGCCCAGCTGGAACAGACGCCCGTGGATATGTTCACCACCGTGTACATCGGCAACCGCAACACCCGGGTGCTGCAGGGCCGCATGGTCACGCCGCGGGGGTACCGCGTATGAGGGCAGTGGTGTTCAGCGGCACCACCGAGGGCCGCATTTTTTCCCGGCAGCTGGCCCAGCTTGGGGCGGACGTTCTGGTGAGCGTGGCCACCCCGCTGGGCAGCGAGGAACAGGGCAGCTTTGCCGGCATCACGGTGCACTGCGGCCGGTTGACCCCAGACGTGATGGCCGCCCTTGTGCAGGGAGCCGACCTGTGCGTAGACGCCACCCACCCCTATGCGGTGGACGCCACCCGCAACATCCGCACAGCCTGCCGCACCGCCGGGGTGGAATATCACCGGCTGCTGCGGGCACCGAGTGCCTTGCCTGCCGGGAGCATGGTGTTCCAGTCGGCGGCACATGTGGCAGATTTTCTGGCCCAAACGCAGGGCAATGTCCTGCTGGCCACCGGGGCCAAGGAGCTGCCTGCCTTTGCGCAGCTGGCCCCGGAACGGCTGTACCCCCGTGTGCTGCCCACGCTGGACGGCATTGCAGCCTGCGAGGCCGCGCACATCCCTCACAAGAATATCCTTGCTTTGCAGGGACCGTTCTCCTACGCGCTGAACCGGGCCCTGCTGGAGCAGTTCTCCATTCGCTTTCTCGTGACCAAGGACGGCGGGGCCGCCGGTGGCTTTGCTGAGAAAGCGCAGGCTGCCGCTGACACCGGCGTCCAGCTCATCGTGATCCGCCGCCCGGCCGAGACCGGTGAGACGGCAGACCAGATCCTGACCCGCTGCAGGGAGGTGCTGAAAGGATGATCACACTCATTGGTATGGGCTCCGGCACCCCCGGCAGCCTGACCGCACAGGGTCTTGCCGCCCTGCAGGGTGCCGACCGCATTCTGGGTGCAAAGCGGCTGCTGGCCACACTGCCGGAGGGCTGCACCGGAAACCGGCAGGCCCTGTACAAACCGGACGAAATTCTGGCCTGTCTGGCCGCGCACCCGGACGAGGAAATTGCGCTGGTGTACAGCGGCGATACCGGGTTCTACTCCGGCGCATCCCAGCTGCTGCCCATGCTGCGGGCCTTTGGCATCTCCTGCCGGGTGCTGCCCGGCCTTTCCAGCGTACAGCTGCTGGCCGCCGCCGTAGGCCGCCCCTGGCAGGACTGGACTCTTGTTTCTGCCCACGGCTGTGCCTGCGACCCGGTGTCCGCCTGCATGAACCATAAAACCGTATTCTTTCTCACCGGCGGGGCCGAGACTCCGGCCACCCTGTGTGCCGCACTGACCGCCGCCGGGCTGGGCGATGCCCACGCCCTTGTGGGCGAAAACCTTGGCACGCCCGACGAAAAGATCCACTTTGGCACCGCGCAGGAACTGGCCGGGCAGACCTTTGCTTCCCTGAGTGTCCTGCTGGTGGAACATGCCGTGCACCCGGAACGCCGCACCTCCGGCCTGCCGGATGAGGCCTTCATTCGGGGCGAGGTGCCCATGACCAAGCAGGAAGTGCGGGCCACCGCGCTGGCCAAACTGGCCGTGCGCCCCGCCGATACCCTGTGGGACGTGGGGGCCGGTACCGGCAGCGTGAGCGTGGAGCTGGCACTGGCCGCCCCGCAGGGGCATGTGTATGCGGTGGAGTGTGAGCCGGACGCCTGCGCCCTCATCCGCCGGAACCGCGAAAAATTTGCGGCGTGGAACCTCTCCCTCATTGAGGGCCGTGCCCCTGCCGCACTGGAAGCCCTGCCTGCCCCGGATGCCGTGTTCATTGGCGGCACCAAGGGCAGCATGGCCGCGGTGGTGGACACGGTTCTGGCCAAAAACGCCAATGCGCGCATCTGCATTGCCGCCATTGCGCTGGAATCCCTGAGCGCCGCCATTGCAGCCCTTACGGCTCATGGCCTTTCCGCTGAGGTGACCCAGCTTGCCGTGAGCCGTACCAGACCGGTAGGCAGACTCCACCTGCTGACCGCCAACAACCCCATTTTTCTGATCACGGGAGAACGCAAATGATGCAGTTCGTCATCGCCGCACCGCGTTCCGGCAGCGGCAAGACCACCGTCACCTGCGCCCTGCTGGCCGCTTTGAAAAAGCGGGGCATGGACCCCTGCGCCTTCAAGAGTGGGCCGGACTACATCGACCCCATGTTCCACCGGTCGGTGCTGGGGGTGGAGAGTCACAATCTGGATCTTTATCTTTCTGCCAAAAATACGGTACGGGAACTGTACGCCCACTATGCTGCCGGGCACGGGGCTGTGGTGTGCGAAGGGGCCATGGGTTTTTACGATGGGCAGGGCCTGACCACCCGCGCCAGTGCCTGGGAGCTGGCCGATGCGCTGGACCTGCCGGTACTGTTGGTGGTACAGCCCAAGGGGGCCAGTGTGACGCTGGCAGCAGAGATCCAGGGCCTTGTGCATTTCAAACCGGAGAGCCACATTGCAGGCATCTTGCTGAATGACTGCTCCGAAAAGCTCTTCCGGATGCTCAAGCCCCTGCTGGAAACCGAGACCGGCCTGCCGGTGCTGGGGTATCTGCCCCGCCTGCCGCAGGCGGTGGTGGAGAGCCGCCATCTGGGCCTGAAAACCGCCGGAGAGATCACCGATCTTGCCCAGAAGATCGGCCTGCTGGCCGATGCGCTGGAAGCAAATCTGGACTGGGCAACGCTGGAAGCGCTGACCGAACGACCGGCTCCTGCCCCGGTGCCGCCGCCTGCTCTGCAAACGGCGGGCGTCCGCATTGCTGTGGCACAGGATAAGGCATTCTGCTTTGCCTACGCCGAAACGCTGGACTGCCTGCGCACTGCCGGGGCAGAGCTGGTGTTCTTCAGCCCGGTGCACGACACCACCCTGCCGGAGGACATCTGCGGGCTGTATCTGCCCGGCGGCTACCCGGAACTGTATGCCCGGCCGCTGAGCGAAAACAAAACCATGCGCGATGCCATCCGGGATGCCGTAAATGGCGGCCTGCCCACGGTGGCAGAGTGCGGCGGCTTTCTGTATCTGGGGCAGACGCTGGAAGATGCCAGCGGTACCGCCTGGCCCATGGCAGGCGTTCTGCCCGGCAAAGGCGTCAAGGTGGGGCGGCTGGTGCGGTTCGGCTATGCCGACATGACCGCCAAAGCCGACAGCCTGCTGTTCCATGCCGGAGAGCATTTGTATATTCACGAATTCCATCACTGGGATTCCACCGACAATGGTTCGGGCTTTTCCGTTTGGAAAAGCGAAAAAGCACAGTGGGAATGCGGATTTGCAAGCATGAGTTTGTACGCCGGTTTTCCGCATCTTTACTGGGCAGGCACTCCCCTGCCCCGCCGCTTTGTAAGTGGTGCGAAGTTCTATCAACGACAAAAGAGAAACACACATGACTGAAACGGAACTGAAAACTTTACTTTCCGGCATCACCCCGCCGGATGAAGCTGCCCGCGCCGCCGCCCACGCCCACTGGGCCGGGTTGGCCAAACCTCTGGGCGGGCTGGGCGCACTGGAAACTTTGCTGGAAGATGCCGCCGCCCTCACCGGCAGTGCGGCGCTGGATGTTTCCCGCCGGGCTGTGCTGGTGCTCTGCTCCGACAACGGCGTGGTGGCTCAGGGCGTGAGCCAGACCGACCAGAGCGTGACCCGCGCAGTGGCGGAGAATCTGGCTGCCCGGCGTACCAGCGTGTGCCAGATGGCCCGTACTGCCCACTGCGATGTGGTGCCCGTGGACATGGGCATGGCCGGAGACCCGGTGCCGGGGGTGGCAGACTGCCGCATTGCCGCCGGTACTGCCGATTTCACGCAGGGTCCCGCCATGACCCGCGCCCAGGCTGTGGAGGCCGTCGGCCGGGGCATCCGGCTGGTGCAGGAGCAGAAAGCTGCCGGTGTGCAGCTGCTGGCCACCGGCGAAATGGGCATTGGCAACACCACCACTTCCAGTGCGGTGGCAGCGGTGCTGCTGGGCCAGCCGGTGGAACGGATGACCGGCCGGGGAGCCGGCCTTTCGGATGAAGGGCTGGCCCGCAAGGTGGATGCCATCTGCCGGGGCATCCTGCGCAACGAGCCGGACCCCACAGACCCTCTGGACGTGCTGGCCAAGCTGGGCGGCTTTGATCTTACCGGGCTGTGCGGCGTCTTTCTGGGCGGTGCGCTGGAAGGCGTGCCCGTGGTAATGGACGGCTTCATCAGCGGCGTGGCGGCCCTGTGCGCCGTGCGGCTGTGCCCTGCCGCGGCCAAAGCGGTGTTTGCCAGTCACTGTTCCTCGGAGCCTGCCGCCCGTCTGGTGCTGGATGCACTGGGCAAAGCCCCGCTTCTCACCGCCGGGCTGCATCTGGGCGAGGGTACCGGCGCTGTGGCCAGCCTCCCGCTGTGGGACATGGCACTGGCAGTGTACGACCACTGTTATTCCTTTGCGGAGGGCGGCATCACGCCGTACACCCCGCAATGCTGACGCTGGTGATCGGCGGGGCGGCCAGCGGAAAAAGCGAATACGCCGAGAGTCTGGTACTGCGCAGCACTCTGCCGCGCTATTATCTGGCCACCATGCAGGTGTGGGACGCCGAATGTGCCGCCCGGGTGGAAAAGCACCGCAGAATGCGGGCGGCAAAACAGTTTGAAACGGTGGAGTGCCCCCTGCATCTGGACGCCGTGCATCTGCCCGCCCGTGGTACCGCGTTGCTGGAAGATCTGGGCAACCTGACTGCCAACGAGCTCTATGATCCCGCCGGGGCCGGGCCGCAGACCGCGCAGGCCATTCTTTCCGGGCTTGACGCCGTGTATGCCCAGTGTGAAACCCTGATCGTCGTCTCCAACGAGGTGTTCAGCGGCGGGGCCGACTACGCAGGCGACACCAACCGCTATCTGCTGGCGCTGGCGCAGGTGAACAACGCGCTGGCCGCCCGGGCCGACGCCGTGGTGCGGGTGGTGTGCGGCATCCCTGTTTATTATAAAGGAGTGGAAAAATGATCGTTTTGCAGACCGTTGCCGTGGCGTTCGCCATGTTTTCGGCTGTGCCGGTGCCGCAGTTCAACTGGACCGAAAAGAACATGCGGTATGCGATGTGCGCCTTCCCGCTCATCGGGGTGGTCATCGGGCTGCTGTGGTTCCTGTGCGGCGTGCTGCCCCTGCCGGGTGCGGCGCGGGCGGCGGGCTTCTGCCTGATCCCGGTCTGGGTCACCGGCGGCATCCATCTGGACGGCTACGCCGACACCTGCGACGCACTTTCGAGCTACGGCGACCGGGAAAAGAAGCTGGAGATCTTAAAGGACCCTCACTGCGGGGCCTTTGCCGTGATCCGTCTGTGCAGCTACTTTGCGGCCTATCTGGCCCTGTGCGCCTGTGTACAGTTCACCCCGCAGGCAGGGCTGCTCTGGATGATGGCACTGGTGCTGGAACGGGCGCTCTCCGGCTATGCGGTGGCGGCGTTCCCCATGGCAAAGAACACCGGCCTTGCCCACACCTTTGCCTCGGCAGCCGACAGAGCCACTGTACGCCGGGTGCTGGCCCTTCTGGCCGCTGTACTGTGCTGCGCCATGCTGGCACTGGGTGGTTGGGCGCTGGTGCTGGCCGCACTGGCTGTGCTGTGGCGGTACCACGCCGTTGCCTGCAAGCAGTTCGGCGGCATCACCGGTGATCTGGCCGGGTGGTTTTTGCAGAAAACCGAGATCTGGATGCTGGCGGCACTGTGTGCCTGCCAGTGGGGAGGGCTGTTATGATCTTTATCACCGGGCCGCTTTACAGCGGCAAGCGCACCTTTGCCAAGACCCTGCCCGGACGGTGCATCTGCGATGTACAGGAGCTGGCCGCCGGGGCCGAAAATCTGGAAAAACTCGCGGACGAGCTGTCCGCTTACGATATCGTGCTTGCCACCGAGGTGGGCGGCGGCGTGGTACCCATGGACCCCGCCGAACGTGCCGGACGCGAAGCCGCCGGGCGGCTGGCCTGTCTGCTGGCCGCACGGGCAGACTGCGTTGTGCAGATGTTCTGCGGCATCCCCACCGTTCTGAAAGGAGAACTGCCAACATGCTGATCTATTTCCTGCGCCACGGCCTGACCGAATACAACGCCGAGAAACGCTATCAGGGCCAGCGGGACATCCCGCTTTCTGCCGCTGGCCGCGCGATGCTGCGCAAGGCAGACATTGAGCCCAAAACCGTGTACATCACCCCGCTGTGCCGCACCCGGCAGACCGCTGAGGTGCTGTTTCCCTCTGCAAAGCTGGTGGTGGTGGACGGCCTGAAGGAGATGTGCTTCGGCAGCTTTGAGGGCCGCAATTACATCGAGATGGAGCACGACCCGGACTATCTGGCCTGGGTAGCCGCCAACTGTGAGAGCCCCTGCCCGGACGGCGAGACCAAGGCCGCTTTTTCTGAGCGCATCTGCCGCGCCTTTTCGGCACTGGTGGACAAGGCACTGGCCGACGGCGAAGAATTGCTGGTCATCCTGGCCCACGGCGGCACCCAGATGGCCGCGTTGGAGCGCTACGCCCTGCCCCATAAAGACTACTACGAATGGTGCGGCCCCAACGCGGGCGGCTTTGTGCTGGACGCCGCCGACTGGGCCGACAAGCGGGTGCTGCACTTTGTAAAGACCGTGCAGTACACCAGGGAGACCGACGTATGACCGGGCTGGCCGTTCTGGGCGGCTTTGTGCTGGACACCCTCTTCGGCGACCCCGCGTGGCTGCCCCACCCGGTGGTGCTCATGGGCAAGGCCATCTCCGCGCTGGAAAAGCGCCTGCGCGCCCGCCTGCCCAAAACGCCCCAGGGCGAACTGCTGGGCGGCGGCATCGTGGCTTTTTGCCTGCCGGTGGGCACCTTTGTGTGCACCGGCCTTGTCTGCCTGGGCGCAGCAAAGCTCAGCCCGTGGCTGGGGCTGGCCGTGCAGATGTTCTGGTGCGGGCAGGCACTGGCCGCAAAGGGCCTTGCGCAGGAGAGCATGAACGTGCACAAGGAGCTTGTGAAGGGCAACCTGCCCGCAGCCCGCAAGGCTGTGAGCCGCATCGTGGGCCGCGACACCCAGAATCTGACCGCTGAGGGTGTGACCAAAGCCGCCGTGGAGACCGTGGCCGAAAACGCCAGCGACGGCGTGATCGCGCCGCTGCTGTATATGCTCATCGGCGGGGCACCGCTGGCGCTGACCTACAAGGCCATCAACACCATGGACAGCATGCTGGGCTACAAAAACGAAAAGTACCTTTCTTTTGGCCGCATCCCCGCCAAGCTGGACGACGCGGCAAACTATCTGCCCAGCCGTCTGGCGGGTCTGCTGTGGTGCGCGGCGGCGGCCCTGACCGGCAACAGCGCCAAAGGGGCGTGGCGTATCTGGCGGCGGGACCGGCGCAACCATGCCAGCCCCAACAGTGCCCAGACCGAGAGCGCGTGTGCCGGAGCACTGGGCGTGCAGCTGGCCGGGCCTGCCTACTATTTTGGGGAATATTACCCCAAGCCTACCATTGGCGACGCCCTGCGTCCCATTGAGCCGGAGGACATCCGCCGCGCCAATAAAATGATGTATGCCGAAAGCCTGCTGGCCCTGCTGCTGGGGCTGGCGATCCGAGGAGTGATCTTATGACACAGCTGACACACGGCGGCGACTGGGCCGGATATCGGGCACAGTACGGGCACGACGCGCTGGATTTTTCGGCCAACGTGAGCCCGCTGGGCCTGCCGCAGAGCGTGGCGAATGCCATTGCTGCCGCCCTGCCTCACGCCGACCGCTACCCCGACCCCCTGTGCCGGGCACTGCGGGCAAAGCTGGCCCCGCACGAGGGGATCCCGGCAGAATCTATCCTCTGCGGCAACGGCGCGGCAGACCTGATCTTCCGGCTGGCGTGGGCGGCAAAGCCCCGCACCGCGCTGGTGACCGCCCCCACTTTTGCCGAGTACGCCGCCGCGCTGGAAAGTGCGGGCTGTGCGGTGCGGCGACATTTTCTGCAGGCAGAGGTCGATTTTGCCGTGACGGATTCCATCCTCTCCTCCATCACGCCGGAGGTGGACATGGTATTTCTCTGCCAGCCCAACAACCCCACCGGGCAGCTCACGCCGCTGCCCCTTGTGGAGCGCATCCTGCGCCGGTGCGAAGCCTGCGGGGCACTGCTGGTGGTGGACGAATGTTTTCTGGATTTTCTGCCCGACTGCAACGCCCTGACCGCCAAAGCCCTGCTGGACAGCAAAAATCTGCTGATCCTCAAGGCCTTTACCAAGCTGTACGGCATGGCCGGGGTGCGGCTGGGGTACTGCCTGTGTGCCAACACGGCCCTGCTGGAAGCCATGCAGGCCGCCGGGCAGCCGTGGGCGGTGTCCAGTCTGGCGCAGGCCGCCGGGCTTGCCGCACTGGACGAAACGGCCTATGTGGCACAGGTGCGGGCACTCATTGCGCAGCAGCGGCCCCGGCTCACGGCCGGGCTGCGGGCACTGGGCCTGCGGGTACTGGACGGCCGAGCAAACTACCTGCTGTTCCAGGGGCCGGAAACGCTGGGCGATGCCCTGCGGCAGCGGGGCGTGGTGCTGCGCAGCTGCAGCAACTACCCCGGGCTGGACGGCAGCTGGTACCGCACCGCCGTGCGTACCGGGCCGGAAAACGATGAACTGTTAAAGACCCTTGCGGAGGTACTGGCATGAACAAAGCAACCTGCATTATGGTGCAGGGCACCATGAGCGGTGCAGGCAAAAGCCTGCTGTGCGCTGCACTGTGCCGCATTTTTGCACAGGACGGCTACCGGGTGGCTCCTTTCAAGAGCCAGAACATGGCCCTGAACAGCTTTGTGACCCGGGACGGGCTGGAAATGGGCCGGGCGCAGGTGGTGCAGGCGCAGGCCGCCGGGATGGAACCGGACGTGCGCATGAACCCCATCCTGCTCAAGCCCAGCAGCGACACCGGCAGTCAAGTGATCGTGAACGGCGAGGTGCGGGGGCAGATGCCCGCCGCCGCCTACTTTAAAATGAAGCGGTCGCTGATCCCGGACATCCTTGCCGCCTACAACAGTCTGGCCGAAGAGGTGGACATCATCGTCATTGAGGGAGCTGGCAGCCCAGCCGAGATCAACCTGAAAGCCGACGACATTGTGAACATGGGCCTTGCCAAGCTGGTGGACGCCCCTGTGCTGCTGGCCGGAGACATCGACCGGGGCGGCGTCTTTGCACAGCTGTACGGCACGGTGGCCCTGCTGGAGCCGGACGAGCGGACCCGCATCAAGGGGCTGCTCATCAACAAGTTCCGGGGCGACGTGGAGATCCTGCGTCCCGGCCTTGCCATGCTGGAAGAAAAAACGCAGCTGCCGGTGCTGGGGGTCATCCCCTACCTGAAGGTGGACATTGAGGATGAGGATTCCCTTTCCACCCGGCTGGAGGCAGGGCGGGCCGTCAAACCACTGGATGCGGCCATTCTGCGCCTGCCGCACATCTCCAACTTCACCGACTTCATGCCGCTGGAACAGCACCCGCTGCTGGGGGTGCGCTATGTGCAGAGCCCCCGCCAGCTGGGCACGCCGGATGTGGTGATCCTGCCCGGCACCAAAAACACCATAGACGACCTGCTGTGGCTGCGTCAGTGCGGGCTGGAAGCGGCAGTGCTCAAGCTGGCCGCGCAGGGCACCCCTGTGCTGGGCGTGTGCGGCGGCTACCAGATGCTGGGGCACACCCTTGCCGATCCGGACGGCGAAGAAAGCGGCACCCCCTGCACCCTGCGCGGGCTGGCGCTTCTGCCCACGGACACCGTGTTCAACGCCGAAAAGCAGCTGCGCCAGACCCATGCCACCGCCGAGGCCATCCCCTTTGCCGGGGCAAAGCTGACCGGCTACGAGATCCACGCCGGGCGCACGACAGTGCAGGGCAGCCCGTTCTGCATTCTGGCCGACGGCACGCCGGAAGGGTGTGTGCAGGCCAATGTGTTCGGCACCTACCTGCATGGGCTGTTTGACACCGGCGAGCTGACCGAAAAGCTCACCGCATTTTTGTGCAAAAAGAAGGGCATCTCCCCCGCCGACGCACCGTTGCTCTCGATGGAGCAGTACCGGCAGCAGCAGTTCGACCTGCTGGCCGACGGCGTGCGGGCCGCGCTGGACATGGATGCCGTATACGCCGCCATGGGCATGGACCGCAAAGGAGGGAACCGCGTATGACCCCGCAGCATCATCTGCCCGCCGACATCGAGCGGACAAGCCTTTCCATCATCACAGCCGAGCTGGCGGAACTGGGCCTGACGCCTCCGCCGGAAACCGCCGCCGTGGTCAAGCGGGTGATCCACACCACCGCCGACTTTGACTATGCCCGGAATCTGCGCTTCACCCCTGGTGCCGTGGCGGCCGGGGTGAAGGCCCTGCGGGCGGGCACTCCCATCATCACCGACACGAACATGGCGCTGGCCGGCATCACCAAGCCCGGCCTTGCCCGCCTGGGCGGCACGGCCCTGTGCTACATGGCTGACCCGGAGGTGGCCGCCCTTGCCAAAGCAAGCGGCACCACCCGGGCGGTGGCTTCCATGCAGCGGGCCGCGCAGGAGCACCCCGGTGCCGTGCTGGCCGTGGGCAACGCCCCCACCGCCCTGCTGACCATCGCCGACCAGATCGAAGCCGGGCTGCGTCCTGCACTGGTCATTGGCGTACCGGTGGGGTTCGTGAATGTGGTGGAGAGCAAGGAGCGGCTGTTTGCCACCTGCGAAGCCTTTGGCGTACCCGCCATCGCGGCCATGGGCCGCAAGGGCGGCAGCAACGTGGCTGCCGCCATCTGCAATGCCCTGCTCTACTCTGCCGCCGAAATGCTGGACCCCGCGGCCCGGGGCTGGCGGTGACCTATTTTTGACCGGAATACGCAAAAAGGACAGAACTGCCGCCATGCAGTTCTGTCCTTTTTTTGTATTCGTTCAGGGGCTCACCGGGTAAATCTCGGTTGACGGTCTCTCATTTTTTTTTGGGGGGGTAACAAGGTACTTCCGGACAGCACGCTCCAGCACCGCAATGTCCACCGGCTTGGACAGATGCTCGTCCATACCGGCTTCCTTGCTCTTTTCCATGTCCTCGGTGAAGGCGTTTTCGGTCATGGCAAGGATAGAAGAGTATAACGAAAAAACGGTGACGTTCCGCATTGTGGAAAGTCACCGTTTTCTCTTATGCTGTGCAGTGGTCGTTCACTGCACAGATTGATAAGGAGAACTTAAATTTCATACCATCTGATTTCATTGGCATCCAGATGCAGGTCAAAGCTGTTGCCATCCGTCGTATAAACTGTGGTATCCTGCGGCTCGTAAGTGTTGTTCACAACGCAATACTTGCCATTTTTGACATAAGCATGGACTTCCACATTGTAGTTGGAACTGAACCAAGTGTGCAGTTCATCCTCGCTGTGGGCACTCCACAAGATGGCTCGGTAAAGGGTGCGGCTGTTGGCAAAACTATACGGTACACCGCTGATGTATACGGCACGTCCCTTGCCGAAATCATGCGCCGCCATCTGCACTTCCTTATTCCGCTGCACCAGCACTTCCGTGCCTTCCAGGGCATAAATGTTCTTCTTTCCCTCACCGAAGTCGATGGGCTGGTCCGCATCCTGCAAGATGAAATGATTCGGATGCTCTTCCCAGTTGTACTTGTCGTAGTTCAGGGTAAAGCCATTTTCTTCCTCCACGCCCAGAACACTGGCCATCTGGAGGATATGACCCTGATATGGATGACCGGACGGTTCTCCAACGCCGATGAAGCCGCCGCCGTTCCAGACGAACCGGCGAATGGCGGAGGAGATTTCCGGGTCTTCCCACCAGATACCGCCTGTGTGGGCGGTGTCGGCATCGCCTACGTTGATGATGACATCCAGGCTGTCCAGCAGGGCCGGGTCCTTCTTGATGTCCTCAAAGCTGATGAACTTCACGTCAAAGGGAGCACCGGACAGCATCTCGATGACCCCGGCGTAGCTGTAGTTCTGTTTGTAGTAGAGGGCATGGTGGACCATGTGGCAGCCCCAGGCACGCATCTTGCCCCAGCAGTTCAGCACTGCCACACGCTTGACGCAGTAGGGGGTGGTGCCCTTGATGTTCTCGTACAGCTCCCGGAACTCGTTGCAGACGCTTTCCACATAGTCCACAAACTCCGGGAAGTCCAGAGCCAGCTTCAGGTAGCCGCCGTAGCCAATGCGGTCAATGGGCTTGCGCAGGATGGCGCGGCGGGCTGTGACCCAGTTTTCCTTGGCTTCTTTCACCGGGTCGCCGCCCTCATGGAACGTGTCCGGGAAGAAGTAAGGCAGAAAGCGTCCTTCCGTGTACTTCACGCCCTCAATGTCGGAGATCAGGCGCAGCGTGGAGCCATTGCCCACACTGCCCACCACGGCATCCAGCCCGATGGTCTTGAACTCCGGCATGAAAGGCTCGGTGCCGATCCAGTGATCGCCCAGGAACATCATCGCCTCGCAGCCGCACTCGTGCGTGATGTCCACCATTTCTTTGGCCAGCTTTGCTACTTCGCGCCGCTGGAACGCCTGAAAATCACGGTATTCCTTGCTGGGCACACGATACTGGTTGTTGTAGTAGCCCTGGTCGATGATATACTCCGGGCGGAACTTGTAACCCACTTCCTGCTCAAACTGATTCAGGATATAGGGGCTGACGGAAGCAGAATAGCCATACCAGTCCACGAATTTTTCCCGCTTGAGTTCATCGAAGATCAGGGTGAACTGATGGAAGAACGTGGTATAGCGGATGACGTTCACATACGGATGCTCTGCAATGAATTTCCGCAGACGCTCCATGGAATATTTGTGGGTTTTCGGCTGGCGCACATCAAACGTGATCTGATGCTCGAAATTCGTCCAGCCGTTGGTGGTGGCATTGTACATATGCACCGGGTCCCAGATGAGGTAAGCCAGAAAACTGACGGTATACTCATGGAACGGTACGGCCTGTACGGTCACACTGCCGTCGGCGTAGCTCCACTGCTCCGGCGGCACGGGCTGACCCGTGGAGCGATCCATGACCTCCCACCAGCGGGTGATGTCATCGTGATCGTTCACTTTCATCAGCTCCGGGCTGATGCCTTTCATCAGAGGGATGGTCACGGTCTCGCCGGGGGCAGTGTAGAAGCCCGTCATAATGTAGCACTGCTGCACCTCGTCCGGGTTTGCTTTGGCCCATGCGTTATCCTTGCGCGTGGTATAATAGGTGGAATAGATCTTTGCATCGGCGTTTTTCAGTTCCTGCGGAAAATCCGTACCATCGCAGTCACGGATGGCATCCGCGCCCCACTTTTTCAGAATCTCCAGCGTTTCGGGCACCACATCCAGGTCAGTCGGAATGGTAACGCGCCCGGTCTTGCACTTATCTTCCATAGTTTTCCTCTCTTATCCTCAATCCTGATAGGTTGCGTTGTAAATGGCCAATACTGCCAGCAGCAGTGCCACGCCCACAAGCATGATGCCAAGCCCTGCCAGCTGTCCGGTCATTTTCCAGCCTGCCACAACCAATGCAATGGACAGCACAAACAGCACGATCATCAGCACGATGCGCAGGGCAGGATGCGTTTTCCAGAATGTTTTCATGTTTTGTCACCTTATCCTTTCAAGCCGCCCACCGTCATGCCCTGCGTCAGCTGCTTCTGCACACAGATGTACAAAATCAGAGTGGGCAGCATCACCAGCACAAGACCTGCGTACATGGTGCCGTACTGCGCAGCACTCTGCTGAGCCTGCATCAGATTCAGCAGACCCACCGGCAGAGTACGGGGTGCGTTGGTGGAACTCATCAGAGTCATGGAGATGATGTACTCATTCCAGAAAGACAGGAAGTTGAACAGGATAATGGTGATGATCGACGGCTTCGCCATTGGGAAAATGATACGGGTCATGGTGGAGAAGTAGCTTGCACCGTCGATGTAGGCTGCTTCTTCAAAGTCGTGGGGCAAAGTGGCAAAATAGCCCGACAGCAGGTAGATGGTAAAGGGCAGGGCCGTGGCGGCATACACGACAGCCAGAACGAACAGGTTGTTCAGCAAAAAGCCGCTGCCGATATGGTTTTTCAGCCACACATCACCGTCACGCAGCATCAGGAAGATGGGAACTACGATATAGTTGACATTGATGAACAGACCTGCCATAAACAGCGTGTTCAGCAGCTTGCGCCCCTTGAACCGGAAACGAGACAGGCAGTAAGCCGCCGGCAGCGCAATCACCAGCAGCAGCACCAGAGCCAGCGCTGTGACCAGAACGGAGTTGAGCATATATTCGCCCATCTTGGCTCCATTCCACGCATTGACGAAGTTCTGCCAGTAGAATCCGGCAGGCAGTGCCCACGGATTGCCGTAGAACTCCGAGTTCTGCTTGATGGATGCCATAAACACCCATGCCACCGGCACAAT
>ERZ836441.1343-NODE-1343-length-24223-cov-11.195506_pt1 | contig 24223 bp, 20 predicted proteins | sample MGYA00519686_ERZ836441 | MGnify/ENA primary metagenome ERZ836441 (study PRJEB31850, sample SAMEA3708800) | human gut metagenome | biome: human gut; feature: human-associated habitat; material: faeces | place: China | collected 2014 ... | reverse complement strand
CTGCCATCGCAGCGGTCGTCTGTGTGGCAACTTCCACCACGGCCAACGCCATCGGCGTCGGCGGCATCCCTGGCATCCTGTCCATCCAGCCTGCCTATATGCTCAGCTTTGCCGTGTGTATGCTGATCGCTATCGTGGTTCCTTTTGTGCTGACCGTCATCGTTGGCAAGAAAAAGGGAATTGCCTGATTTTCAAGAATTGCGAGGTGCTTGCAATGGAAGCACGCAAGGATAAAGTAGTTTACCAGATTTACCCGAAATCCTTTTACGATACCAACGGCGATGGTCTGGGCGACCTGAAAGGCGTCACGGCCAAGCTGGATTATCTGGCCGACCTCGGCGTGGATTACCTATGGCTGACCCCGTTTTTTCCCTCGCCGCAGCGGGACAACGGTTATGACGTGGCGGATTACCGCGCTATCGACCCGCGCTACGGCACGATGGAAGATTTGGAAGAACTCATCCGCGAGGCGGACAAGCGCGGCATTGGCCTGATGTTGGATATGGTGTTCAACCACACCTCCACCGAGCATGCATGGTTCCAGCGGGCACTGGCCGGTGAGAAAAAGTATCAGGATTACTACATCTTTAAGAACGGAACCCCGGACAATCTGCCCACAAACTGGGTGTCCAAGTTCGGTGGCCCGGCATGGCAGTATGTGCCGCAGCTGGGCAAGTGGTATCTGCACCTGTTCGATGTGACACAGGCAGACCTGAACTGGGAGAACCCGGCGGTGCGGGAAGAAATGGCCGACATCCTCCGTTTCTGGAAGGCGAAGGGAATCAAGGGATTCCGCTTTGATGTGGTCAATCTGATTTCCAAACCGGAAGTGTATGAGGACGACTTTGCGGGCGATGGCCGTCGCTTCTACACCGATGGCCGCAATGTCCACAAATACCTGAAAGAATTGGTGGCGGCAGGCGGCATCGACGGCATGGTGACGGTGGGCGAAATGTCCTCCACCTCGTTGGAAAACTGCATCGGATACACTGCTGCGGGCAACCATGAACTGTCTATGTGCTTCAACTTCCATCATCTGAAGGTGGACTACAAGAACGGCGACAAATGGGCACTGATGCCTGCAGACCATCTTGCCCTGAAAAAACTGTTCCAGACATGGCAGGAAGGGATGCAGGAGCACAACGGCTGGAACGCGCTGTTCTGGTGCAATCACGACCAGCCCCGTGTCGTGAGTCGCTTTGGAAGTGACGGAAAATATTGGAAGCAAAGTGCCAAGATGCTGGCCACCGCTATCCACTTTATGCGCGGTACGCCGTATATCTATCAGGGCGAAGAATTGGGAATGACCAATGCGCACTTTACCTCCATTGACCAGTACCGGGATGTAGAAAGCCTGAATTACTACAACATCCTGCGCGGCGAGGGCAAGTCCGAGGCCGAAACGCTCGACATCATTGCCCAGCGCAGCCGCGACAATGGCCGCACTCCGATGCAGTGGGATGCCAGCGCGAACGCAGGCTTCACCACCGGTACGCCGTGGATCGGCACCGCCGATAACTATCAGGCCATCAACGCCGCCGCCGAGATGGACGACCCGGACTCGGTGCGCAGTTTCTACAAGACGCTGGTGCACCTGCGCAAACAGCACAAGGTCATCAGCGAGGGGAAAATCGAGTTCCTCTTCCCGGAAAATGCCGACCTGCTGGCCTACCGCCGCTATGGTGCGCCGGACGGAGAAGAGCTGCTGGTGCTGTGCAACCTGACAGCGCACGAAGTACCCGTCACCCTGCCGGAGGGCTGGGCCGGTGCGGAAAAGCTGCTGGGCAACTACACGGAAACGGCTGCTGCGCTGCGCCCGTATGAGTGCACCGTTCTGAAAAAATAAAACAGAGTGCGCCCTGCTGGACGCACCCTGCCAAAATCCACATACGACAGCGATATGAGAAACAGAGCGTTCCCCATCGGGAACGCTCTGTTTTTCTTTACTGGTGGTATGATGAGCCTGTTCTGCCTGCCATGCGGCAAGCTCGCGTTTGAAAACACGTCACTTTCGGCAGCTTGCAAGAAAACACGGTGAAAACTTTGGCAAAAAGAGAGAGAACTGGACGGTGCCAGCCCTCTTGACAAGGTTCTTCTACGAAATGTTGTTTCATCCCGGTTTTGTCCCGGTTTCAAAAAGGGCTTGCATTCGGTTATATACCATGCTATAATGCTCCCAGAAATTGAATCAAGAATCTTCAGGGCAGGGTGCGATTCCCTACCGGTGGTACAGCCCACGAGCCGCAAGGCATGATTCGGTGAAACTCCGAAGCCGACAGTATAGTCTGGATGAAAGAAGATAGGAAAGCATAGAGAAACCACAAGATCTCTGTACTCATGGAAGCTGCTCTGAGATGCGTTTGCATTTCAGAGCTTTCTTTTTGCGCAGGAGATACTGCGCCTGTTTGCCTTGCCCTGAACAATCTGGTTCGGGGCTTTTTTATTTGGAGGCAGAGAGATGAACGATACAGAGTATATGCGTCTTGCCTTAGAACTGGCTAAAAAAGGGTGCGGATGGACATCCCCAAATCCGATGGTGGGTGCTGTCATTGTAAAAGATGGTCAGATCATCGGGCAGGGATGGCATGAACGGTATGGCCAGCCCCATGCGGAGCGAAATGCGTTAGCATCCTGCGCTGTTGACCCCGAAGGGGCAACGATGTATGTGACGCTGGAGCCCTGCTGTCATTTTGGGAAACAGCCGCCGTGTGTGAATGCTATTCTGGAAGCGGGCATCAGCCGGGTCGTAGTGGGGTCGGCAGACCCAAACCCGCTGGTGTCGGGAAAAGGAATTGCTGCTTTGCGGGTGCAGGGGGTAGCGGTGACGGAAGGCGTTTTGCGGGAAGAATGCGACGCACTCAATCGGATATTCTTCCATTTTATAACGACAAAACGCCCGTTTGTTTCTATGAAGTATGCCATGACAATGGACGGAAAAATTGCCACAGTTACGGGCGCATCCAAATGGATTACAAGTGAAGCTGCCCGAGCGTATGTTCAACAACAGCGGCATCGTTTCAGCGGAATCATGGTCGGTATCGGAACCATTCTTGCCGATGATCCCTTATTGACCTGCCACATGGAGAACGGAAAAAATCCAGTTCGCATCGTCTGCGATACTCAGCTGCGGACACCATTGCAAGCACAGGTGGTCGCAACAGCAAAACAGATCCCGACCATCCTTGCGACCTGCTGCGCCGACCCGAAACGGCAGGCGATATATCGACAGGCTGGGTGCCGAGTGATTTGTCTGGACAAAAGGAACGGTCACATTGACCTTGTACAACTTATGGAAAAACTTGGTCAGGAACAACTCGACAGCATTCTTCTGGAAGGCGGAGGGACACTGAACTGGGCAGCACTGGAAAGCGGCGTTGTTCAACAGGTGCAGGCGTACATTGCCCCAAAGCTGTTCGGCGGACAAGAAGCAAAAACACCGGTGGAAGGTGCAGGAGTTCCTGTGCCGAGTGCAGCATTCCGGCTGAAAAACAGCAGCCTGACCCATCTTGGCGAGGATATTCTGATTGAAAGCGAGGTCGAGTATCCATGTTCACTGGAATTATAGAAGAAGTCGGAACCGTAAAGCAGATCACGCATGGGCAGCATTCGGAAGTGCTGAACATTCAGGCACGGACTGTTCTGGAAAACACAGAAATCGGTGACAGCATCGCAGTGAATGGCATCTGCCTGACCGTTACCCGGCTTTTTGCAGACAGCTTTTCTGCCGATGTTATGCATGAAACCCTGAACCGCTCCTCTCTTGCAGGTCTTATGGTCGGGAGCAGGGTCAATCTGGAACGGGCAATGGCTGCGGATGGACGGTTCGGCGGGCATATTGTGGCGGGTCATGTGGATGGCACCGGGTGCATCCTGCGAATCGAAAAAGACGACAATGCGGTCTGGTTTACCATCCATACGGAACCGAATCTTTTGCGCTATGTCGTGGAAAAAGGCTCCATCGCGGTCGATGGTATAAGCCTGACGGTGGCAGAAGTCAGTTCGGATGCGTTTTCAGTGTCCACCATCCCTCACACCGTCAGCTGTACAAATCTGTGTCAAAGGCACAAAAACGATGTGGTAAATCTGGAGACCGACATCCTTGGCAAGTATGTCGAAAAGCTGTTTCAGCCGATACCGCAGGAACACCGGCAAAGCTCTGTCACAAAAGAAATGCTGATACGCTACGGATTTGAATAAGGAGAAACAACAATGAGATTCAATACCATTCCTGAAGCTCTGGAAGATTTGAGACAAGGCAAGATCATTTTGGTGACGGATGACCCGGAACGCGAAAACGAGGGCGATTTTATCTGTGCCGCTGAGTTTGCGACAACAGAAAATGTCAATTTCATGGCGACCCACGGCAAAGGTCTGATCTGTATGCCGATGTCGGAAGCCTTTGTACAGAAGCTGAAGTTTCCGCAGATGGTTCAGCATAACACGGACAACCATGAAACCGCCTTTACCGTGTCCATCGACCATATTTCAACCACGACCGGCATTTCTGCTGCGGAACGCTCTATTACTGCGCTGGCCTGTGTAGCAGAAGACGCAAACGCAGAAGATTTCCGGCGACCGGGTCATATGTTCCCGCTTTTAGCAAGGAAAAATGGTGTTCTGGAACGGAACGGCCACACAGAAGCCACCGTAGACCTGTGCCGTCTGGCAGGGCTGAAAGAGTGCGGGCTTTGCTGCGAGATCATGAGGGACGATGGCACTATGATGCGCACGGAGGAACTTGCACAGCTGGCAGAACGATTCCAAATCAAATTCATCACCATCCAAGCCTTGCAAGAGTACCGTAAGTGTCACGAAAAGCTGGTCGATCAGGTGGCTGCCGTAAATCTACCGACAAAATACGGCGACTTCCGCGCATACGGTTTTGTGAGCCGCCTGAACGGAGAGCATCACATCGCATTGGTAAAAGGTGAAATCGGTGATGGCCGGGATGTCCTGTGCCGGGTGCATTCGGAATGTCTGACGGGTGATACGTTCGGTTCGCTGCGCTGCGATTGCGGACAGCAGTTGGCTGCGGCGATGACGCAAATTGAAAAGGAGGGGCGTGGCATCCTGCTCTATATGCGGCAGGAAGGGCGCGGTATCGGTCTCATAAATAAGCTGCGTGCCTATGAGTTGCAGGAACAGGGCATGGATACCCTGGAAGCCAACCTCGCCCTTGGTTTCCATGGGGATGAACGGGAGTATTACATGGGAGCACAGATTTTGCGGGAGCTGGGAGCACATAGTTTGCGCTTGTTGACCAATAATCCGGATAAGGTATACCAACTTTCCGAGTTCGGTCTGGAGATTACAGAACGTGTCCCAATTCAGATGACTGCGACCGCGCACGACCTGTTCTATCTGAAAACCAAGCAGGCAAGAATGGGACATATCCTGAGTTATTAAGGAAAAGAGGGATTTTACAATGAAATCATTTGAAGGAAAACTGATTGCACAAAACATCCGGGTCGGTATCGTTGCTGCACGATTCAACGAGTTCATCACCTCAAGGCTCCTTGGCGGGGCAATGGATGCACTCCTTCGGCACGATGTGAGCGAGGACGATGTTTATGTCGCATGGGTGCCGGGAGCGTTTGAAATTCCGCTGGTTGCTTCCAAAATGGCAAAAAGCGGAAAGTACGATGCTGTGATTTGCCTTGGCGCAGTGATTCGCGGCTCTACCAGCCATTACGACTACGTCTGCAACGAAGTCTCAAAAGGCATCGCAGCAGTTTCGCTGGAAAGTGGTATTCCTGTTTTATTTGGCGTTCTGACGACTGAAAATATCGAGCAGGCAATCGAGCGGGCAGGTACGAAAGCCGGAAACAAGGGCTATGACTGCGCGGTCAGCGCCATCGAAATGGTCAATCTGATTCGCGAAATGGATGCAGAGTAACGGTGACACAGGAGCCTTCCATGATTGTGATACGAGCGAACACCCCGGACCCGGCACTGGAGCAAACGATTCTGAGCCTTTTGCAACAGGCGCAGATCGATGCGGAGCAAATCACATTCTGCGCAAAGAAAAAACTGGAACTGCCGGGATTGGTGATTGACAACACCCGACATGAAATTTCAGCCAACGGCAGAAATATTTCGTTGACACGTCTTGAATCCGACCTGTTGTGGGTGCTGGCAGTCTGCGAAGGAACGACGCTCTCTAAAAAAGAGCTTTTTGATGCTGTATGGGGAAAGGATTGCGCCGATACCTTAAAAGTGGTTGGCAATACTGTTTCCAATCTCCGAAAGAAGCTGGCATTCTGCGGGCTGGACGGATGTCTTTGCACAGTTGGTGGAGGGTATGCTTTTCGTTACGTTCTGGCAGAGCAGGGAAAAGCCCATTCCAATACTGTCCCGACAATGGTATACTGTTGCCCAAAGGAGCTGAGAGAAAATGACCCGAATCTTGTTCATCTGTCTGGGGAATATCTGCCGTAGTCCCATGGCGGAATTTGTTATGAAAGACCTTGTGGAAAAAGCCGGTATTGCAGAAAAATTCGAAATCGCCTCCGCTGCGACCAGTGCGGAAGAAGTGGGCAACCCGGTCTATCCACCCGCTCGGCAAAAATTGGCAGACCATGCCATTTCCTGTGTAGGCAAAACGGCGCGTCAGATGACACGGCAGGATTATGATACCTATGATTATCTGGTTGCAATGGATCAAAGCAACCTGCGGGATATGGCTCGTTTTGTAGGGAACGACCCGTTGCACAAAGTCTCCCTCCTGATGTCGTATACCAGTACGCCGCACGATGTGGCCGACCCGTGGTTTACTGGAAATTTCGAGGACACATGGCGGGATGTACTGGCAGGCTGCACGGCGTTGTTAGAGAGGCTGTGCCAATAAAAGAAACAACTGGGTGTATCATCGTTCAGATGAAGCATCCAGCTGTTTTTGATTTAATCTTCTAGCCTGCCGTGGTCGTATGGCTTTTTACATCAGAAGTTGTTGGAAAATCAACCCTGGATGCGGGTCTGCATCAGATGGTCCGGGGTGTAGGCATCGGATAAGGTACCGTTCATGCTGGCGGCATAGTAATACAGGGCTGTCCAGGATTTCAGTTCATAGCTGGTGCCCTCCAGCACGCCCTTGCCGCGGCAATAAGGAGCCCAGAACCGGTAGTATTCCTCCGATTTGTTGTCGGAGGGAACATCCATGTAGGTGCCGGTGGCCTCATCGTAGGGGGCAAAGGGAAGCGCCTGCCCTGTGGCCATTTTGCTGGCCCAGGGCAGCAGACTCACCAAGTTCTGGGAGGATTCAAAGGTGAAAGAGGTGGAGTAGGCTTTGTGGAAGTCCAGAGGCTGCCAGCTGTCGCTCTCCGGGAAATAGACTTCGATGCTGGAAACATCACAGGAGATCTGCCCGTCAGAAATGTGATAGCGGTAGCGCAGATTTCCGGTGTGGAGGGTGCCGGCACCGCCGTAGGTCCGGCCCTGAGGGGTGACACCGGAGCACGCAGCATCAAAGACACAGATGGATGCCAGCTGTGCACCGGACAAGTCGCAGACCACCAGACTGGAGCCCGCGCTGTGGTCGATCGCCGATTCACCGGTGGATTGCTCGTTGAAGGCGTCCGCGACGGTAAAGTCACCCTGATACAGCGCAGTGCGGACGTAGCCGCCGAACACGAAGGATACCTGAGAGCCGGAGGCATAATTGAAGGAATCACAGATAAAGGCGGTGACAGGAGACTGGATGTAGGTGTATCCGATGGCCTTTCCGTCTTCGTACTGGATATAGTCGTAGCCGGTGGGGATGGTCATCACCACGCTGTCCGGCGTTACATCGTCCAGACCCAGCTTGGAGAAATAGCCGTCCGGTGCCGTCAGGTCTGCGTCGTAGCGGGCCAGAAGATCCTGCATACTCCGGTATGCCAGAGCTTCCGGTGACAGATCCCGGGGATCCTCGTAGTCGTATGCCTTCGTCAGCTCATAGCAGCAGGTCTCCTCGGGCACCCAGGTCCAGCCGACAGATGTTTTTTGCAGGCTCAGCACGCCCATGTTTTGAGCATAGCAGCCGGTGGAGGTCATGATCACGCCGTTTTCCACGATGGGTTGGTCATAGGCGAGATGGTCGTGAGCGTTCTGGATCACGTCCAGGAAGCCTTCCTGAGCCCGCGCGGTGGCCCGGTCCTCTTCCATGCCGCAGTGGCTGATGGCGATGACAAGATCGCAGCCCTTCTCCTCCTTGAGGAAACGGGCATAGACTCTGGCAACCTCGGCACAGTCCATCCGAGTCAGGTCCGAGTTCTTGCAGTAGCCGTAGGACTCCTCGCCTTCCAGGGCAAACAGACCCACCCTGTAGCCTGCTACCTGGCGGATGGCGTAGTTTTTGGCTCCGGTCTTGGCGTAGGCCCCGGCACCAAAAGCATTGGTGCTCAGGTCATCGGGGCGGATGTCGGCGCTGGTATAAGAGATCGGCTCGCCGTTGGCGTTGTATTTGATGAACATATTGGATACCAGCAACTGGGGCAGTTTGCGGTAGACCCCGTAGCGCAGCCGGTTTTTCCGGGCGTTGACCCAGGAGTTTTCGACGGCCTGATCGCCCACGTCGAATTCATGGTTGCCCAGGGTGCAGAAATCTACCTGCATTTCGGCCAGGGCCAGGATCTCCCAGCCCTTTTGATAGCCGTCCTGGTAAGGAGTTCCCTGGGAGTAGTCACCACCGTCCAAGGTCAGGGTTTTGCCAAAGGCTCGGTGGCGTACCCCGGCCTGTGCGGCGGCCATTCGCGCCACGCCGCCGGTGATCCGGGTAGAGCCGTCCGTACTCATGATCTTAGAAGTACCCAGATTGGAGTGGATATCGTTGCTCAGCAGCAACACGATATCGCCTTTGTAGGGAGTGCGGTCCTGCGTGTCAGGCCAGGCACAGCCCATGAGAGCGGGAGCCATAGCAGTTCCGGCAGTGGTGGCGGCTGCCAGCTTCAGGAAACTTTTCCGCGAAATCTTTTTCATGATTCTGTTCTCCTTTGGACAGTCTCTTGGTATCGTGTCATTCTTGTGATGATGGACGGGAATGGCCATTCTCCCATCGGGTCTTTGGGACTGCTGTACTTCCGGTGCACACGGAAAAACGCAGAGAAGATTCCAACCTTGCAAAAAGAAAAAGACGCACCACAAGCCGAAAGGGGCTGTTGTGCGTCTCTCATTCTCTCACGCAGAACCTATATGGAATCCTTGTATCTCATACTATAGCAAGACTTTCCGCAAAAGTCAACACATTGCCTTGTTTTTTGATTGAATGTTGAAAGTATTTTAATTTTTGCAATATGGGAAAGGCCGGACCCTGGGAGCGTGAAAAACCTTCAGCTGTTTCCCAATGGACACGAATCGACAAAAATGAAGGAACAACCACCAGCTCGGCTGGTGGTTGTTTATGGTGTGCAAGGGCAATTGTTGCCAATTTTCACAGATTGCGCTATACTGATTCCGAAAAGTTTTTGTGAAGGGGAGAACCGGATGCTGCGCTGTGCGATCGTGGAGGACAGCCCCAGAGAGTTGGAACATCTGAAAGAATGCCTTGCCCGCTACTCGGCAGAGCGGGATATCCCGCTGGAGACCACGGCCTTCGGGGATGCGGCGTCGTTTCTGGAACATTACCGTGCCGACTATGACATCGTGTTCATGGACATCGAGCTGCCGGGCATCAACGGCATGGAGGCGGCCCACCGCCTGCGGGAGATCGACCAGCAGGTCATCCTGATCTTTGTGACCAACATGGCCCAGTTTGCGGTCAAGGGCTATGAGGTGGATGCGCTGGACTACATCATCAAGCCTGCCCAGTATGGGCCGCTGAGCATCAAGCTGGACCGTGCGGCCCAGCGCTGGCGCGCCGCCGCCGAGAGCGTGATGGTGGCCCTGCCCACCGGCACCCAGCGGCTGTTGCTGTGGGAGATCTATTACATCGAGGTGCAGGGCCACAAGCTGACCTATCACACCGAAAAAGGCCATCTGCCGGGCACCGGAACTCTGCAGGACGCCGAACAGCGGCTGCACGGCAAGGGCTTCCTGCGCTGCAACAAGTGCTATCTGGTCAACCAGAAGCACATCCAGACCGTCACCGGCAGCGACGTAGTGCTTTCCAACGGGGAGAAGCTGCAGATCAGCCGTTTGCGCAAAAAGGAATTCATGGAGGAGCTGGCCCGCAGCATGGGCAACGAATTTGTGCTATGAGTACGGTCATCGATCTGTTTGAACGCCACGGCTATGTGCTGGAACTGCTGGCGTGCGTGGCGGCCACCACCTGGAAGCTGGAGCGGCAGGAGCGCTTTGCGGCGCGGCTGACCGGCATCCTGCTGGCGGAGGTCTGCTTTACCATCGTGTGGGAGCAGGTGCCCCACAACCTCTACACCGAGTCGCTGCGCACCTTTCTGCTGTGGAGCATCGCGGCGGTGGGCATCCGGCTGTGCTTCCGCATCGCGGCAGCGTGGGCGGTGTTCTATGCTACGGCGGCGGGCACCATGCAGCACATCATCTACCGGGGGGCCAAGCTGCTGCAGAATGCGGTGTATCACATGGACCGGCAGTACTGGGCCTGGAGCCGGTGGGTCTATCTGGGCCTTTTCGTGCTGCTGTTCGCGGTGTGCTGCCTGACCCTGACCCGGCGGCTGCACAGCCGCAATCTGGGCACACTGCCCGGGCGCACGATGACTTTTATCATGGTGGGCTACCAGCTGAGCATGAACATCTTCGTCAACCTGTTCAACGCCTTTAGTGTGGACAGTGCCCCGCGCATCTTTACCGTCTACAGCGTCTACGACGAGGTGACCACCATCCTGCTGTTCTTCCTGCTGTGTGAGATCCTGCAGCACAGCGACGCCGAGTGGGACAACATGGTGCTGCAGCAGATGATGCGCCAGCAGCGCCAGCAGATGGAGCTGTCCAAGGAGACGGTGGAGCTCATCAACATCAAGTGCCATGACATCCGCAAGCAGCTGTACACGCTGGGCAGCCGGGTGCCGACCGAGGAGCTGGACGAGCTGAAAAAGGCGGTGGATATCTACGACTCCACGGTCAAGACCGGCAACGAGACGTTGGACGTGCTGCTGGCGGAGCGCTCCATCGTGTGCAAGGGCCGCGGCATCCAGCTGGATTACATCGCCGACGGTGCAAAGCTGGACTTCCTGAAGCCCGGCGAGGTGTACTCGCTGTTCGGCAACGCGCTGGACAACGCCATCGAGGCGGTGACCCCGCTGGAGCCGGACCGCCGCTACATCGGCCTGCAGGTGCGGGCCGAGCGGGGCATGCTGCTCATCCGCATGGAGAACTGCGCCGCCGAGCCGCTGCACTTTGTGGACGGCCTGCCCCAGACCACCAAGGGGGACGCCCGGTGGCACGGTTTTGGCGTTAAGAGCATCCGCCGCATCGTGCAGCAGCACGGCGGCACCCTGACGATGCAGGCACAGGACGGCATGTTCCGTCTGGTGGCGCTCCTGCCGCTCAAATGACAGTTCAGGGCCCCAAAATGACAGTTTGGGAAAAATTTGTTGTAAATATTCACAAAACCTCTATACTATCGGCAGAGCTTTGAATCACTCTGCCGGTTTCTTTTTGTGCGGCGTTTGCTTCCGCACCGCACAGGGGGAGAGCGGACAACTTTCAAAGGAGGACAAAATGTTGAAGAAGAAAAACCTGTGGCGCGGTTTGACCATGGTGTTTGCCCTGCTTCTGGCCGTTTCCATGATGGCAGGCAACATCCTGGAGCTCTACCGCACCTCTGTGGATGCCTTCCTGGGCACCCGCAGCACCCAGACTGTGACCGAGCAGTCGGACGATGAATCCAATGCCTGGACCTACAAGTCGGAATTCACCACGGCCAAAGAAGCCTACGAGGGCTTCAAGGACTTCGCCATCGAGGCTTCGCAGGAGACCTTTGCCCTGCTGAAGAACGAGAACGGTGCCCTGCCTCTGGCCAAGGATGCCAAGATCACCATGCTGGGCGTCCGCAGCTATGCTCCTGTTTACGGCAACAGCGGCGGCAGCGTGCCGGACGGCAAGTCCACCGTGCAGATCTTTGACGCCTTTACCGAGCGCGGCTTCCAGCTGAACCCGGAGACCCTGGCGGCTTACAAGGCATTCTTTGCGGACAAGGAATGGACCAAGCCCCAGTTCGGCGGCGGCATCCTGCCGGCTTACGCCGAGATCACCGCTTACGATGATCCCCACGAGCTGACCCTGGACGAGCTCAAGCAGCTCAACCCCGACTTTGAGTCCAAGTACACCGAGTACGGCGACGCTGCCATCGTGGTGGTGAGCCGTGTCGGCGGCGAAGCCGGTGCATACTACCCCGGCGAGGAAGGCCTGGCAGACGGCGTGCACACCGTCAACGGCAACATCCTGAGCCTGAGCGATGAAGAAATGGCCATGATCGAGGAAGCAAAGGCCAATTTCGACAAGGTCATCGTGCTGGTCAACGCAGCCAACCCCATGGAGATCTCCAACCTGGAAGAGGACCCCGACATTGACGCCATCCTGTGGGTGGGCTACCCCGGTGCTTATGGCTTCTACGGCGTGGCCGACGTGCTGAACGGCACCGTGGCTCCCTCTGCCCATCTGGGCGATACCTTCGTCAAGAACGGTGCACTGGCTCCCGCCATGCAGAACTTTGGCAACATCCCCTGGGCAAACGCTTCGGACTTTGCTGAGGGCACCAGCGTCAACTCCTACCTGATCGAGACCGAGGGCATCTACACCGGCTACCGTTACTACGAGACCCGTTATGCGGACATCGTGCTGGGCAACGGCGGTGCCAATGCCTCTGCCGGTACCTACGCCAACGCCGACGGCACCGTGGCCGCCAGCGACGGCACCTGGAGCTACGACAACGAGGTGGTCTATCCCTTCGGCTACGGCATGAGCTACACCACCTTTGAGCAGACCCTGGACAGCGTGGTCATCACCGGTGACAAGCGCACCGCTACCGTGACCGTGACCACCACCAACACCGGCGATGTGGCCGGCAAGGCTGTCGTGCAGCTGTACGCCAGCGCACCCTACACCGACTACGACAAGCAGAACGGCATCGAAAAGTCCGCCCTGCAGCTGATGGACTACGAAAAGACCAACACCCTGCAGCCCGGCGAGAGCCAGACCATTGCCATGAATGTGGACATGAGCCTGCTGGCCAGCTACGACAGCCAGAACGCCAAGACCTTCATCGTGGACCCGGGCGACTACTACTTCGCCATCGGCTCTGACGCCCATGATGCGCTGAACAACATCCTGGCTGCTCAGGGCAAGACCACTGCCGACGGCATGACCGCCGACGGCGATGCTTCCAAGACCTACCAGTGGACCTGGGACGGCGCTGTGGATGCCGACACCTTCTCTGTGAGCAAGGCCGGCGTGGAGATCACCAACGCAGTGAGCGACGGCGACTACTCCATGGACATCAACACCTTCATCCCCGGCACCGCTACTTATCTGTCCCGCAGCGACTGGGACGGCACCTTCCCCACCACCATCACCGGCCTGAAGGCCGAGGGCCGTCTGGCCACCCTGCTGGCCAACGACTTCATCGACATCAAGACCGATGTGGGTGAGATCACCCTGGGCGAGAGCACTCTGGTGCTGAACCTGCCCATCATGATCGGCCCCGGCATGAACATCCATCGTCACGGCTACAACGCCCGCGGCGCAGAGTATTACTCCGAGGACCCCGTCCTGTCCGGTTACACCGGTTCCGCTGTGGTGCAGGGCGCTCAGAGCAAGGGCACCCTGGTCAACATCAAGCACGCTGCCTTCAACGATCAGGAGATCAACCGCTCCGGCATCGCAGTCTTTATGACCGAGCAGAAGGCCCGTGAGCTGGAGTTGCGCAACCTGCAGCAGGCCTTTGAGGGCAACGGCAAGCCCGCTTCCTTCGAGGCAGATCCTTCCCGCGATGACACCTACACGGTGGGTGCTCTGGGCGTGATGAGCTCCTACAACCGCATTGGTGCTGTGGCCTCCAGCGCAAACGCTGGTGTCCAGGTGCAGATCATGCGCAACGAGTGGGGCTTCAAGGGCTACAACGTCACCGACTTTACCGGTGTTACCCTGCACGCTTCTCCCAAGGAGTCCATCCTGGCTGGCACTACCGCATTCTGCGGTTTCGGCAAGGACGACAGCATCACCTACTGGAATGCTGACGCTCTGAAGGGCGACCGCACCATGCTGCTGGCCATCAAGCAGAACATCCATTACCTGCTGTACGCTCTGGCCAACAGTGCCGCCATGAACGGCGTCAACTCCACCACCCGCACCATCAGCGTGATGACCTGGTGGCGTATGAGCTACCGCGTGTGCATCTACGGCTTTGCAGCCCTCACCGCACTGTGCGCCCTGCTGTACGTCGTGTCTGCGGTCAAGAGCAAGAAGCAGAAGACTGCAAAGGAGGCCTGAGCCATGAAAACGAAACTGAATACGAAGACGATCGTGGCTGCTGTGGCCAGCGTGATCGGCCTTGCAGTCTATGGTTACACCTCGATGGTGGGCTATCTGGCGGCTTCGGCCACCAGCACCCTGCCGGTGGTGCTCACCGTGGCCGCGCTGGTGTGCCTGGCTCTGCGCCAGTTCGCCGGCAGCAAGCTGCCCGCCGTGGTCAACGACGTGCTGCTGGTGGCAGCCAATGTCTGCCTGATCGGCAGCTTCGCCGTATTCGTTCTGGCCCGCGTTTCGCTGGCTGCAGACGTCTACTTCATTCCGGTCAACTATCCGGCTTCTGAGGCCACGGCCCTGCACATCTCCATCGTGGGTGCCGTGTGCTACCTGGTCGGCATCGTGACCCTGATCGTGGAAGGCTTCTCCGCAAAGAACGGATGAATCCCCCAGCCGCCCGGCGGAGAAGCTCTGCCGGGCGGTATTTTGGGTTCCGGACCTTATCTTGTGATCAAATGAAAGGAGGCAGATGCCTGTGATCGCCTGTTCGTTCAACACCGGCTGGACCTGCCGCCACCTGTTGGAAGAGGGGCCGGCCGTGCCGGTCACCCTGCCCCATGATGCGGCACTGGCCGAACCCCGTACCGAGACGGCCCCCGGAGGCACCAACACCGGCTGGTACGAGGGCTATGATTACCTTTACGAAAAACGCTTCACCCCGGATGCAGCCCTGCAGGGCCAGACCCTTGTGCTGGAATTCGAGGGCGTGTACCACAACGCCGAAGTCTGGCTCAACGGCGAGAAGCTGGCGTTCAACCCCTACGGCTACACCGACTTCAAGGCAGACCTGACCGGGAAGCTGGACTTTGACGCCGAAAACGTGCTGCAGGTGATCGCCCGCAACGCCGACCAGCCCAACAGCCGCTGGTATTCCGGCGCGGGCATCTACCGCCCGGTCACCCTGTGGGTGGGCCCGGAAGCACACCTGCTGCTGGACGGCCTGCGGGTGCGCACCGTGTCCATCGACCCGCCGGAAGTGGAAGTCACGGCGGCGGCCAGCGCCCCCGGCACCGTGCAGCTGCAGGTGCTGGACGGCACTACCGTGCTGGCCAGTGCGTCCGCTGAGGCCGGAAAGCCGGTGCGCCTGAAACTGCCGGAGGCAGCGCTCTGGAGCCCGGAGCACCCGCAGCTGTACACCCTGCAGGCGGCCTACGGCACCGACACGGCAGCGGCCCGCTTTGGCATCCGCAGCCTTGCCTGGGGCAGGGAGGGCCTGCTGCTCAACGGCAGCCGGATCATCCTGCAGGGTGCCTGCATCCACCACGACAACGGCCTGCTGGGTGCAGTGTGCCACCCGGATGCGGTGCGCCGCAAGGTGCGCATCCTGCACGAGAACGGCTACAACGCCATCCGTTCGGCCCACAACCCCTGTTCCAAGGCCCTGCTGGACGTCTGCGACGAGCAGGGGATGCTGGTGATGGATGAGTACATCGACCACTGGTACATCCACAAGACCGAGCACGACTATGTGGACTATTTCAACGACTGGTGGCGCAGCGACCTGGAAAGCATGGTCAAAAAGGACTACAACCACCCTTGTGTAATCCTGTATTCCACCGGCAATGAGGTCAGCGAGACGGCTCAGAAAAAGGGCATTGCCCTGACGAAGCAGCTCACCCGGTATCTGCACCGCCTGGATGACACCCGCCCGGTGACCTGCGGTGTGAACATCTTCTTCAACTTCCTCAGCTCCATCGGATTTGGTGTGTACAGCGACAAAAAAGCCAAAAAGCAGGCCGAGGACGCCACCAAAAAGAAAAAGGCCGTGGGCAGCCAGTTCTTCAACAATCTGGCGGGCCTGCTGGGCAGCGAGTTCATGAAGCACGGTGCCACCCTGCATGGCTGCGACGTCAAGACCCGCGACGCCTTTGCCAACATGGACATTGCCGGTTACAACTACGGCATCTACCGCTACGAGCATGACCTGAAAAAATACCCCGACCGCCTGATCTTGGGCAGCGAGACCTTCTGCAGCGACGCCTACCGGTTCCGGGAGCTGGCCAAGAAAGAACCCCGGCTCATCGGTGACTTTGTGTGGGCCGGTATGGACTACCTGGGCGAAGTGATGGTGGGCAGCTGGGAGTATGCCGACAACGCGCCCCGCTTTGACGGCGGCCTTGGCTGGGTGAGCGCCGGTTCCGGCCGCATCGACCTGACCGGCAAGCCGCTGGGGGAGGCCCTGTATACCCGGGTGGCGCTGGAACAGGCCGAAGGGCCGTTCCTGGCCGTGCGCCCGGTGAACCACACCGGCGACAAGCACTCGCCCTCGGCCTGGAAGATGACCGACGCCATGACGAGCTGGACCTGGCCCGGCTGCGAGGGAAAGCAGGCTGAGGTGGAGGTCTATGCCCGCGCGGCTTCCGCGGCGCTGGTGCTCAACGGCAAGGAAATCGCCCGCAAGAATGCGAAAAACGACTGCCTGTTCCGCTTCCGCTGTGCGTACCAGCCCGGTACGCTGGAGGCTGTGGCCTACAACGCAGCGGGGCAGGAGACCGGCCGCTGTGCGCTGACCACCGCCGGCCCGGCCACCGAGCTGCGGGCCGAGCTGGAGGAAGCCGTGCTGCGCCCCGGCCAGCTGTGCTACATCCGCCTGCGCTACACCGACCAGAACGGCGTGCTCAAGCCCACTGTGCGGGAGCCCATCCGGGTGCAGGTGACCGGCGGCCGCCTGCTGGCGCTGGGCAATGCCTGCCCCTTCAATCTGCAGGGCTACCGCACCAGCCAGACCGACCCCTACTGGGGCGAGGCCATGGCCATCGTGGAAGCCGGCACAGAAGGCTGTGTGACCCTGCAGGCCGACAGCACCGTTGGTTCGGCCGTGGCTGCCGTGCAAGTTCATAAGGAGTAAATACCCATGTCCATTTCAGAGAAAAACCCCAAGCTGGCCGGGCAGTTCATCAAGTTCTATGCCTTTTCCATGCTGGTCACCCTGCTGCAGTACCTGCTGCTCACCTTTCTGCCGGGGCTGTTCTACGCCCACACCGACTGGTGCAGCATCCCCTGCCAGCTCATCCACCTGAACCTTGGCCCGGTGGACACCTATGTGTTCAACTACCCGGTCACCGGGGACGCCACCGGAGGCATGGGCTACTTTGCCGCCTTTGCCATCACCCTGTTCCTGGCGCAGTGCGTCAACTTCCCCATGCAGCGCAACATCACCTTCAAGTCCAAGGGCAACATCTGGTATCAGATCCTGTGGTACGTCATCGCCTTTGTGCTCATCACCATCGTGTGCAGCTTCCTCATGGGCCTGTATGTGCCCCTGTGCAAGCAGTTCTTCTCCCCGGCGGTGTACAACGTGCTCATCACCGTGATCAACGGCGGCGTGCAGATGGTGATCTATTTCCCCATCTATAAGATCATTTTCCCGGAGGGTGAAGCCAAATGAACCATGCAGATGTGATCGCCAAACTGTCCCTGCGGGAAAAATGCGCCCTGCTTTCCGGTGCTACCGTGTTCGAGACCCACGCCCTGCCCAACAAGGGGGTGCCGGCCATCTGGCTGTCGGATGGCCCCAACGGTCTGCGCAAACAGGCGGGCCCGGCCGACCATCTGGGCCTGAACCCCGCGGAGCCGGCCACCTGCTTCCCCACGGCGGCCACCGTGGCCAACAGCTGGGACCCCGCCCTGGGCGAGGAGATCGGCAAAGCGCTGGGCGAGGAGACCGCTTCCTACAGCGTCAATGTGATCCTGGGCCCCGGCCTGAACACCAAGCGCAGCCCGCTGTGCGGCCGCGATTTCGAGTATTTCTCGGAGGACCCGTACCTGTCCGGCAAGCTGGCAGCAGGCTATGTGCGCGGCATCCAGTCGGTGGGCGTTTCGGCCTGCCCCAAGCACTTTGCCGCCAACAATCAGGAGCTGCGCCGCATGGCCAGCAACAGCGTGCTGGACGAGCGCACCCTGCGGGAGCTGTACCTCACCGGCTTTGAGATCGCCGTGAAAGAGGGCAGGCCCAAGTGCATCATGACCTCCTACAACCGGGTCAACGGCACCTACGCCAACGAGAACCATCACCTGCTGCAGGATATCCTGCACGGCGAGTGGGGCTATGACGGGGCCGTGGTCACCGACTGGGGCGGTTCCAACGACCATGTGGAGGGTGTGCGCGAAGGCTCCACGCTGGAAATGCCCTGCCCCGGTTTTGGCTCGGCCAAGCGGCTGATGCAGGCCGTGGCGGAGGGCCATCTGCCGGAATCCGCGGTGGATGCCCGGGTGGACGAGCTGCTGGAGCTGGTGTTCACCACCGATGCGGCAGTCCAGGCCGCACCGAAGCGGTTCGACCGGGACGCCCATCATGCGCTGGCCCGCCGTGCCGCCGCCGAAAGCGTGGTGCTGCTGAAAAACGAGGATGACCTGCTGCCCCTCAAGCCCGGGCAGAGCGTGGCCCTCATCGGTGATTTTGCGCAGACGCCCCGCTATCAGGGCGCAGGCTCCAGCTCGGTGAATGCTACCCGCGTGGACAACCTGAAGGACGCCGCCGAGGCGGACGACATCACGCTGGCAGGCTTCTGCGCAGGGTATGAGCGCAGCGGCACCCCCAACCCGGCCTTTGTGGAAGAGGCCGCCGCACTGGCCCGCAAGGCCGACGTGGCGGTGCTCTGCATGGGTCTGGACGAGTCCAGCGAGAGCGAAGGCCTGGACCGCAGCCACATCTGCATCCCGGAGAACCAGAAGCAGCTGCTGGAAGCTGTGGCGCAGGCCAACGAGAACCTCGTGGTGGTGCTGAGCGCCGGCAGCGTGGTGGAAACGGGCTGGATCAGCCGCTGCAAGGCAGTGCTGCACGCCTATCTGGGCGGGCAGGCCGGTGCCGGTGCCATCATGGACGTGCTCACCGGCCGGGTGAACCCCAGCGGCAAGCTGGCCGAGACTCTGCCCCTGACCTACGAGGACACCCCGGCGGCCCGGTATTTCCCGGGCAAACAGCAGAACGTGGAGTACCGCGAGGGCCTGTACATCGGCTACCGCTACTACGAAACGGCCCATGTGCCGGTGCGCTATCCCTTCGGCTACGGCCTGAGCTACACCACCTTTGCCTACTCCGACCTGAAAGCGGACGCGGACAAGGTCACCTTTACCATCACCAACACCGGCAGCCGCGCCGGTGCCGAGATCGCACAGCTGTATGTGGCCAAGGCCGACGCAGCCGTGTTCCGCCCGGAAAAGGAGCTGAAGGGCTTTGCCAAGGTGTTCCTGCAGGCGGGCGAGTGCAAGACCGTGACCATTCCGCTGGACGACAAGGCCTTCCGCTACTGGAACGTGAAAACGGACCGCTGGGAGACCGAGGGCGGCAGCTACCAGCTGCTGGTGGGTGCCAGCGTACAGGACATCCGCCTGCGCGCCGAGGTGCCCGTGCAGGGCACTGGTGCCCCGGACCCCTATGTTGGCAAGGCTGTGCAGTGCTACCGCACCGCTGACATCAAGAATGTGCCGGATGCCGCCTTTGAGGCCCTGCTGGGCCACGCTATCCCGGAGGACAAGCCCCACATCGACCAGACCATGACGCTGGGCGAGCTGAACCACAGCCGCAGTCCGCTGTGCTGGCTGGCCTGGGCCGTGCTGCACACCCTGCTCAAGCGCAGCTCCCGCGAGGGCACGCCGGACCTGAACCTGCTGTTCCAGTACAACATGCCTGTCCGTGCGCTGGCCCAGATGACCGGCGGCATGGTCGGGCAGGAGACGGTGGACGGCATTGTGATGGAAGCAAAGGGCTTCTGGATCATCGGCCTGCTGCGGGCGCTCATCGGCTTTGGGCAGAACGCAGTCTCCAACCGGAAGTTCCGCGCGGCACTGGACGCCGAGCGCGGCGGCCCGGCGGTGTAAAACTATCTGACATTCCCGGATTTTCTCCTTCATTCTAAACAAACAGCCCCGGACTTGTTGAAAAGTCCGGGGCTGTTTGCGTGTGGGGCTTAGTAAATGTAGGGCTGCACAGGCGGCTGGTCGGGGCGGTGCTCTCCGAGGATCTTTTCCATCCAGACCATGTCGTACCAGCGGCCGAACTTGTACCCGCAGTTGTGGAAGGTGCCGACCAGTGCAAAGCCCAGATGCTCGTGGAACCGGGCGCTGTTCCGGGTCAGGTATTCGTCCTCCACCTGCGGGTAGCCGATGCAGGCATACAGGTTCAGGATGCCCATGGCCTGCAGCCGGTCGGCCAGCGCCTCGTACAGAGCACGGCCCATGCCGTGTTTCCGGGCGTCGTGGTCCAGGTAGATGGTCAGCTCACAGGCCCAGTCGTAGGCGGCACGGCCCACAAAGGGCCCCGCGTAGGCGTAGCCCTCCACCCGGCCGTCCCGCTCAATGACGAGGTAGGGGTATTTCTGCATGGTGCGGCGCATGCGGCCTTCAAATTCCTCCAGTGAGGGTACGTCGTATTCAAAGGTGATGACCGTGTGCTCCACATACCAGGCGTAGATCTCCAGAATGAGGGGCGCATCGGCCAGAGACGCATTCCGAATGGTAATATCCTGCATAAAAACATCTCCCTGTAGCAATAAATATCCCGGAATCCGGCCTGATTATAGCATATCCCACTTTAAAAGGACAGCGCAAAGCAGCAGAAGCGCCGCTCCACACAGGCGGACAGGGGAGAAATGCTATTGGCAAAGTGGCAGAAAATGCGGCGTTCCGGCCCGGAAATCCCCACAAAAGCGCGAAAATCGGCCGTGCAGGCGCAAAATGCTGTACTTTGATACTTTACTGTGATAAAATAACACCATCCTTTCCCCGCGCGCTGCGCGGGAAAAGCCAAACGAGAGGGGGAACCTTTATGACAAATGTCTGCATCATTGCCACCATTGTGATCTATCTGGTGGGCATGCTGCTGGTGGGCTTTGTATACAGCAAGTCCAACGAGGACAGCACCGACTTTTACCTCGGCGGCCGCAAGATGGGCCCGCTGGTCACGGCTATGAGCGCCGAAGCCAGCGATATGTCCAGCTGGCTGCTGATGGGCCTGCCCGGCCTTGCCTACCTCACCGGCATTGCGTCGCCGGGCTGGACGGCCATCGGTCTGGCCGTGGGTACCTGGCTCAACTGGCTCATCGTGGCCCGGCGGCTGCGGCGCTACTCGGCCAATCTGGACGCCATCACGGTGCCGCAGTTCCTGTCGCTGCGGTTCCACGACCAGCGCAACCTGCTCAACGCGCTGGGCGCGGTGATCATCATCGTGTTCTTTATCCCGTACACGGCTTCCGGCTTTGCGGCCTGCGGCAAGCTGTTCCACAGCCTGTTCGGCGTGGACTACATGATCGCGATGATCGTGTCCGCACTGGTCATCGTGGGGTACACCATTCTGGGCGGCTTCCGGGCCGTGACCACCACCGACCTCATCCAGTCGGTGGTCATGAGCATCGCACTGGTGGCGGTGCTGGCCTACGGCATCGGTGTGGCCGGGGGCTGGGGTGCCGTGATGGAAAACGCCCGCAGCCTTTCCGGCTACCTGACCATGGCGGCCAGCCACGACGCTGCCGCCGGGACCGCCGCCTCCTACAGCCTGCTGGACATCGTGTCCACCATGGCCTGGGGCCTGGGCTACTTTGGCATGCCCCACATCCTGCTGCGGTTCATGGCCATTGAGGACGAAAAGAAGCTGGTGCTCAGCCGCCGCATTGCCAGCGTGTGGGTGGTCATTGCCATGACGGCCTCCATCGTCATCGGCGTGGTGGGCCTGGGCATGACCAAAGCCGGTGCGCTGGAATTCCTGAGCGGCTCCTCCAGCGAGACCCTCATCGTGCGCATTGCCAGCCTCATTGCACAGCACGGTGTGCTGGCGGCGGTGCTGGCGGGCCTGATCCTGGCCGGTATTCTGGCGGCCACCATGTCCACCGCCGACAGCCAGATGCTGGCAGCGGCGTCCAGTGTCTCGCAGAACATCCTGCAGGAGTTCGGCCATATGAAGCTCACCGAAAAGCAGAGCCTGTTTGCGGCCCGGCTTACCATCATCTGCGTCAGTGTGGTGGGTGTGGTGCTGGCCCGCGACCCGGATTCCAGCGTGTTCGGCATCGTCAGTTTTGCATGGGCCGGTTTCGGCGGTGCCTTCGGCGCAGTGGTGCTGTGCGCCCTGTTCTGGAAGCGCTGCAACTGGCAGGGTGCACTGGCCGGGATGCTCTGCGGCGGCCTGATGGTCTTTGTGTGGAAGTACCTCATCAGCCCGCTGGGCGGCGTGTTCGGCATCTATGAGCTGCTGCCGGCCTTCCTGTTCTCGCTGGCAGCCTGCGTGGTGGTCAGCCTTGCCACCCCGGCACCCGGTGCGGACATCGAGGCCGAATTTGAAGCGGCGAAATAAACGATAAAAAGCAACCAGCCCCGGAACGATGATGGTCGTTCCGGGGCTGATTTTTATCTCAGTTGAACAGCATGATGGTTATTTCCGCGCAGGGCACCAAAAATCCAAAGCCGAAGAAAAGCAGCAGTTCCAATATGACCCGCGTCAGGCGTAAAAACGGTGTATCCAGAAGGGTGCACGCTTCAAGGTAACGGTGATAGAAACCGCTCTGTTCAAAGCTGTTCCAGAGTTCCAGCATGAGAAATTCCATTCCGGCCAGAAGCGGAAAAACGACCCACGAGGACATCCAGCCATCGGCTTGTAAAGAACCATCGCTGAGGGAACGCCAGTGAACTGCAAGTGTTCCGTGGCAGGCGAATATGCCCCACAGTGCCAGGGCGATACTTAGCCGGAGCAGCGCAGTGCGGACAGAATGCCAGTCCGCCACAGGGCGGCGGCGCAGCATGGAAAAGAAATCTTCCAGTGGGACTGGCGCAGTTGGCGGCTCCTGTGCCGGGTCGTGGCAGTGCATCAGGTCCGCAAGAGACAGGCCCAGTGCGTCCGCCAGCGGCTCCAAAGTGTTGATATCCGGCAGGCCGATGCCGCGTTCCCAGCGGCTGACGGCCTTGTCGGTCACATGCAGCTGTTCGGCCAGCTCGGCCTGGGTCAGGCCCTGCGCCCTGCGCACCTGGGCAAGAAAAGCCCCGAACGTTTTTGCGTCCATGCAGATCACATCCTTTTCCACAGAATAGCAGACCTGTGTGGAAAACGCAACCGACGGAACGTTTACCCACGCTTTTGAAGGAGAATGAGCGGGCGTCCTGCAAGAATATCTTGACAAAAAGTTACGATGACACTATACTAAAAGCAAAGGAAGGGCGCTGGCTGCAGATTGGTCAGCTCCTTACCGGCATTATGTCAAAAAGATTGACCGTTCGATTGGGGAACAGAGGCGGTCAATCTTTTTTGCTTTTGGAATAATGTTTTGCGCGCGGGCTGCCCCGAAAGACATCCCGCGAGATCATCCAGGTCACCTGAATGACACCAACGATCACTGTAGCCAGAAGGTTCAGTGCACTGAAAACAATATTCAAAACATCCATAATGGACTCCTCCTTTGGGTATCCTGTGTAACCATTTGTACCGTCCGGAGGATCACAAAAGCATACGGATTGCAACCAAAAAGGACGGGTTCCCTTGCGGGGACCCGTCCTTTGGTTTGCTTATGATTCAGGCGAGGCTCAGCTTACAGCTGGGGGCCGGCAGAGACCAGAGCCTTGCCGTGCTCGTTGCCCTCGTACTTTGCAAAGTTCTTGATGAAGCGGCCAGCCAGATCCTTTGCCTTCTCCTCCCACTGGGAAGCGTCAGCGTAGGTGTCGCGGGGATCCAGGATAGCGGGATCCACGCCGGGCAGCTGGGTGGGAACCTCGAAGTCGAAGTAGGGGATCTTCTTGGTGGGAGCCTGATTGATGGCACCGCTCAGGATGGCGTCGATGATGCCGCGGGTATCCTTGATGGAGATGCGCTTGCCGGTGCCGTTCC
>ERZ836441.1342-NODE-1342-length-24226-cov-7.917835_pt1 | contig 24226 bp, 34 predicted proteins | sample MGYA00519686_ERZ836441 | MGnify/ENA primary metagenome ERZ836441 (study PRJEB31850, sample SAMEA3708800) | human gut metagenome | biome: human gut; feature: human-associated habitat; material: faeces | place: China | collected 2014 ... | reverse complement strand
ATACAAAATTCATTATTAATGGTGAAGAAATGGTAAGTTGGAATACAACAGGAGGTGATAGCAATAGAACTAGAGAATAATTCAAAACAAATTAAAGAAAATCTTAAAACTGTACTCACATTAGAATATATGGGCATTCATATCGAAGACACAAAAGAGCAAGGTTTTAAACAGTTGTATTATTTTTCAGTGCCAGAAAGATCTACGCTAAAAATCGAATCTGCAAAAGAGCAAGCTGAGACAGCAGATGATTTAATTCAAGTTGCGAAAGCTGCTTTGATAGAAATGATTCTCAATTCGTGCAAATCTGAATTTGATGATGGAGAGGAAGATGAAGAATTTTATAAAGATGTAGAGAATAATATCTCAGACTATGCTTTGTTCTTTGCAAAAGTTAGAAAAGGAGAAGTGTGGAATAAGGAAATGGGTAAAGCTGCCGTCAATAAAGCGGTTGAACCGTTAAAAAATCTATCATATAAACAAGTTTAGAAGGAGAATAAGTAAATGAGTTGTAAATATCCAAAAGAAAGTAGAATGCATTATGCGTGTATTCTATGCAATGAAAAGAATGCATGTAAAGATACAATTACTTCTTTGCCTTTAACAGACTCTAACATTTCTATGCCAGAAGTTCAGCCACCAAAAAATGTTATTCCGTCTGCGTTAGAAGCAAATAAGATGACAAACAATGCAATTGATAGCTGCACGACACAGCAATTAGCAGAGTTATCAAAATTGATTAGAGATGCGATTGCAGATGGCAAATTTTCAATCTGTGAAGATGGTTGTTTAAAACCTGAAACACGAAAAAAATTAGAGGAACTTGGGTATAAAGTTGAAACTGGTACTCAGTACAATGAATCATATTACAGTATCAGTTGGAGAGAAACGAAGTAAATTTGGTTTCATATGATGAAAGAAAGGAGAATATTGTAATGAGTAATATTGAAGCAATTGGAATTTTAAAAAAGGATATGGACAGAATTATAACATTAAATAATGGTGGAAATATAGAGAAGGAGTTCGATCTTTATCAGGCAGAAGCATTAGCAATTCAGGCATTAGAGAATACAAAGTAGGTGATTGTGATGGCACAATGGAACGAAAATACAGTCCCAAAATGTGACGTTGGAAAATGCTCGGATGAAGTTTTGACAACAGTAGAATACATAGGATATGACGGAAAACTTTATAAAAGGGTAATCAAAGCGGTGTACTTTCCATATCATCATTGTACTGTTGAAGATATGGGATGGAATACGTGTGATGGTGTTTTTGATGATTGGGAATATTCAGAAGAGGATGATTCATATTGGATTCCGCAAGGTTGGTATGAGGTGTGTGGTTATTCACCTGATGACTATTCATATTTCACTATTACGGACAAGGTGATAGCATGGATGAAATTGCTAAAGCCTTTTAATAAAAAGTTAAAACAGTTAAGCGAAATTGAATTACCTAAGACACCAAACCCAGAAGTTGTTAAAGATGGCTTTCTGAGATAAAGTCGCAGTAAATTTCGATTTCTTGAGAACGAAAGGAGAATATATAAGTGAATGAAGTTTACATTGTAACGGCTGGTGATTATTCGGATTATCATATTGAAGCTGTATTCAAGGATAAAGCAAAAGCTGAAGCATATTGTAAATGCCATAAGGATTGTGAAATTGAAGACTTTGGTTTCAGTGATGACAATATTTATACAATTTTTAATTATGTAAGAATACAATATAACATTTATCTTAACAGAGATTCAGATAATAATCTATATGTTCAATTTGGAAGATTATCAAAGGAAGATGATGGTTGGTATAACAAAAATGATGTAAATGTCTCAGTATATGGTGATTGGCTAACTATCGTACTGAATAGAAAATTACCAGAAACTTATGATGAAAATAAAATCAGAGAAAAGTATACAAAAGTTTTATACGACCTAAGAGCAGAAATTAAGTATATGTTATCTGAGCAAGATACTAACTCTTTTGATAAAAGAGGAATTGCAGCAAATAATATCTTAGAAGCAATTAAAGACAAGTTTGGAATTGAGAAAGAGTAATCCAAGGAATCTGACATTTCTTAGTGCAATTTTAAAGGAGAATTATAGAATGAGCGACATTTGTAAAGATAGAGAAGCTTTAAGACCTAAATACGAACAGTTTATTCAGACTGAAAGAGGTAAAGAGTGGAAACATTTTTGGCAGAGTCAAACAGGTTCAGAGAGAAGTGGAGATTTTGGAGATTATTTGTATGACTTTTATCCAGAAATGTTGCAGTAAGGAGAAAAATAAATGGCGAAAAAGAAAGGTTTTGGTATAAGTCCAATAACAAATACAATTTACTATGGAACTCAGGATACAGAAAACCATATGTGGATTGGACAGAAAATAGATGTTACAAATGAAGTAATAGATGCTGTATATGCATGGTTTATGGGCAATATGGAAGACTCAGAAGGCAAGAAAGAAGAATATCAGATTTCATATCCTAGCACAGAGTTTGAATTAGTAATGAGAAGAAAGAAAACAGAGAATATATAGTTAGGGGTGAGGATGTGAGTATAGTGAATTTAAATTTACACACAATTGTATTGATTGTGTTGTGTCATTTAATTGGTGATTATGTGTTGCAATGTGATTTTATTGCACAGACAAAAGGAAAGAATTGGTATCATTTATTTGTACATTGTGCATTATATTGTGTCCCATTCTTAATAGTATTCGGTTGGACATGGCAGTTGACAGTAATCTTTATTTCGCATCTGATTATTGATCCGTTGAAAGCAAGATGGAATAAGATTACATATACTACTGACCAGACATTACATTATATAATCGGAATGCTTTATCTTATTGGTTAATCAACCAAACAATTTCCAATAAAATGAAAATCCAATAGAGAATAAACATATATGGAGGGGAAAATGGATAAAAGTTTTATACATGAATTTAACGAATTTGAAGTAAGGAATACTAAAAAATGTAGATGTAAAATTTGTGATAAAGAATTAAGCAATGAAAAGATCATATATTTAAAATCGTTCAGATTACAAAGTCAGCCATTCCATATATGTATTTCTTGTTGGAAAAAATTAAATATATTGGTTGAAGAAAGTTTATCTTAAATAAATTTATAAAACGGGAGAATAAGTAAGTGAAGTAGTTCAGTGGAAATCACTGTTTCGTTGGAAAATTTGAGGAGGTGAGAATATGAAGTGTCCTAATTGTGATCAAGAAATGGACAATAAAACCTATTGTAAAATGGAAGGGTTTTATCATTGGGAAGATGAAGAGATTTATTATCAGAAAGTTGAACATGAAAAATTTGTTTGTAAGTCATGTAAAATTACATATTTGGATGGTGAATGGAAGATTCCTAAGAAATATAATCCAACAGAAAAACAGGAAAAGACAATATTATTCATCAACAATCACTTGGGCATGGATATTCAACCTCTTACGAAACATCAATGTTGGTTAGATATTGGCAAGTATTTTGAAAGAGCTAAAAGAATTCCATTACATGATGACCAATATTATATTGATATGCAAGAGTATTGTGGTATGGATGAAAGTGATTTTTGTTAATTAAGAGAATAAAAATATCGAGGAGGTGAGAAAGTGACAGAATTTAGATTTAATGAAGACTTTGCAAATAATTGGAAGTCAGGGCAGACAGTTACTTGTGAAGAAAAAGAGGATGGTTACTTAGTTGATAAGGTGGCACTGATTGAAAAGGACGAACTTTTAAAACATGGTGAATTTATCACAATGAATGTTGAAATATTAGGACATATGCAATCAAATGGTGTAGATGATTTATTCATGTATGATAGAGATTTTCAACCAGGAGACACAGTACAACATTTCAAAGGTGGTTTCTATAAGATTATTGCCATTGGGATTAATACAGAAACAGAAGAAAAGATGGTTGTGTATCAGAGTTTAAAGGATCAGAGAGTATGGATTAGACCATATGATATGTTTATCAGTAAAGTGGATAGAGAGAAATATCCAAACGCTTATCAGCCATATAGACTTATCAAAGTAAAGATTACTGCTTAGTAATTAGTCTTGAACGATTCAGTTCAAAAATTCCAAAAATCAAAACTGAACAAAGAATATTTGAATGGGTGGAAGAACAGCATACCCTTGGGTTTTTATACTCAAAAATCACTGATTATACATAGATGTTTACATAAATTAACTTCTGTGTTCCGTCCATTTGGGCGTTTAGATAGATTGTTTTATTAACAATATTTATATAATTTTAAGGAGGACAAGCAAATTGGCAAAGATAAAGGAAAGAAAAGCATTAAAAAAAGGTAAGGCAGTATTTAATCTTATTGGTCGTGTAAAAGTAACAGACAAGACATTCAATCTTGACAATAGTTATGATTCTGGTTGGACAGATAACAGTATGTATGTAGGTGTTGATTGCGGAAACGGTAACACAGTATATGCAGAGATGAGAAGTGGTTTCTTCCCTAATAAGGATAATGTAATTCGTGCTTACAGCAAGGATGAAAAAGACAATACAGGAAAGAGTAAGTCAGTAGAGATTGCGTGGGAGGATCGTCTTGATGAGTCTCTGTATGATAGTATTTCAGATTCTTCATTCTTAACAGTTGGTGTTGAGAAAGATGTAAAAGATAAGACTGTATATAAGAAGTTCCTTACAGCTTATGATGCGGTAGAGTATCTGAATGAGCATCTTGAGGACGGGATGATTGTAAATGTGAAGGGTACAATCGGTTACAGTGAGTATGAAGGTAATGTTTCTACAAAGAAAGAGATTACATCTATTGTACTTTCAAAAATTGACAATGAGGCAGATTTCAGGGCTACATTCTCACAGACAATTCTTGTTGATTCAAAGAGCATCGGAAAGAAAAATAATGATAAGGATACTATGGAACTGGCAGCATATGTTGTTGACTATGTTGGAAAGCCTAAGATTGACGGAGAGAAGATTGAAGTTAAGAAGAATGTTACATACCCTAAGACATTTGAAGTCGCTATCAATGAGAATCCAGAGATTACAGCTAAGATGCTTCAGAGATTTTTCAAGCCTAAGAAGGGTAAAATTACTGAGATTACAGTTACAGGTAATTTAGTAGAGGGTGGATCTACTGTAAATATTACAGAAGATGATATTCCTGATGATATTAAAGAACTTATTGAAATGGGACTGTATTCAGAAGAGGAAGCAGAGAAAAAGATTGCAGTAGGTAATGGCAGTCGTGAGAGAAGAATGATTATTGTAAAGCCTGACATTACATATGTGGGAACTGGTGACGATAGAAAGCCTACTGTAGCATTTGAAGATGGTAAATATGATGAGGACGACCTTTATTTCTACGAGCAGGCATTACTTGATGCTGGTGCAGAACCAAGTTCAGATGATGATACAGATTCAGAGAATGAGGAAACTTCGTCAGAAGATGATGACCTTCTTGCAATGCTTGAAAGCATGAACTAAAAAATACGCTTGCCCTGTTTAATACAGGGTGAGCATTTTATCAAAAGAATATATACATTTTAGGAGGACAAAAAGTTGGCATTTAGAAAAGCAAGAGAAGCAAAGATTGGTGGAAAGTTTTTAGCATATGGTTATGAGGGTTCTGGTAAGTCATGGTTTGCTCTTACATTTCCAAAGGTTGCATGTATCGACTCAGAGACAGGTATTGCTCACTATGAGGGCAAGGATATTACATTAGCAAATGGTAAGACTTACAACAATCTTATTTTAGTAGACGACACATCAGATCTTGATGATTTAGAGGATGATATTGACGAAGCAGTAGATTCGGATGAGATTCAGACACTTGACATTGACTCGGAGACTAAGTTCTATGCAACAATGCAGGTTGGAGCTACAGAAGTTGAAGAGAAGAAAGCTCGTAGAAAGGGTGGAGACGTTGATGATACAGTAGTTTCTCAGAGACAGTGGGGACGTATTAAGATTATTAACATGAAGCTTCAGCAGGCTAAGATTGATCTTTCTGCAAAGGGTAAGCATGTTGTGTCAGTTGCACAGGCAACAGAAGTATATGAAGGAACAGGCGATAACCGCAAGTTAGTTGGCATTAAGCCTGATATGCATAAGTCAGTTAAATTTGATTATGATACAATCCTTGAGTTTTATAAGGAAGAGAATGGTGAGGATGTTCGTTACTTTGCAAAGGTTAAGAAGGATAGAACAAATGTAACTAAGGTTGGACAGATTATTGAGAATCCATCTTATGATATTTGGAAGGATTATTTTGAGTCAATGCACGATCTTGAGACAAATGAGACATCATACAAGAATGACTTAAAGACTTCTACAGATTCTATGGTTGACAAAGCTGAGAAAGCAGAAGAGTTGGCTGCTGAATTTAAAGATGTATTAAAGTCACTCAAGGATAATAAAGATGCTTTGCTCAAAGTAAACAAGCAGATGAAGGATAAGGATGTTTCATTGAAGAATCTTGAAATGCAGTCACCAGATACTCTTATAGAATTAATTGATTTTGCCAAGTTACAGTTAGCCTAATTAAAATTATACTCCGACAGGTTAATTGCCTGTTGGAGTTTTTAAGAAAGGATGATTTGGTAAATGAGAAATATAAAAAAGAAAGATAACGAGCAGTGGATTGAACTATGTGAGTATGTAAAGAAAGAAATTCTTGAATACGATGATAATATGAAATTTCCACAGTATCTCGCATTAAAGTTACAAGGTATTAAACGTGGCGAATATATAGCGAATAATAATCATGAAGCAAAAGCTAATTATGATGATTACACAATTTTATGTACTTTTAAGTTGTGTAAGAGAAAAATTGTTACATATTTACATGAGAATGAAAAGAAAATAAAAGATGAAAAACATAAAATCAATCTTATTATGAAAATGATTGAATCTGAAATCAACGATGTGTATTTGAGATTACAGAGAGCAGAAAAAGCAAAAACAAAAGTTGAAAATGTAGAATATGAGAATCAGAGTAATGATGGTGCAAGCTATGTGAAAAAGACGAAAGAAACAAGCGATAGAATGAAAAAACTTTTCTGAGGAGGTATTAATTGGCTACTACAAAAAAAGAGAATAAAAAATTAACGCCTTATCAAGAAGAAGTATTAAAGGCAGCAAAGCAAATCAAAGAATATAAAGTAATAGCAGAGGCTAATATAGTAGCGATTCTATATAAACAGCCTGAATTATTTTTTGATTATACACTGGAATTAGAAGATTTTAGTGAAAATACGTGGCGTGTTTATTGGCAAATCGCTAGTGATTTATTGGTTGTTGAGAAAAAGTCTGTTTTAGATGACATGACTGTTGGTTTATATCTTGAAAAACATCCAAAACTAAAGAAGGAATATGACGACTACGGTGGTTATGAGACAATTGACAAAGCAAAAGAATATGTCAATGTCAGTAATATGGATGGGTATGTAAAAGAACTTTACAAATGGAAAACTGTCCTGGTTATGTTAAAAAACAACTTCCCTGTATGCAATCGTATTAATGAATTTTGTGATATGTCATTGGACGAAATTTATGAAGAATATGAAGCAATGATAAATCACATTTTTGTAAATGCTGCAAGAGACGTTGAATCCTACAATGCTTGCGAAGGAATCAATCAGTTTATTGACGATTTGAATTCTGGCAAAAGCGTTGGATTGCCATTACATAATTGTGACATTCTCAATAAGGAAATAGGTGGATTCAATTGTGATGGGAATATTTATGGTCTTGGTGCTAACTCAGGTGTTGGTAAATCTACAACTGCTATGAATTATATTATTCCATCAATTCTTCATTATGATGAAAAGGTTGTATTTTTTATCAATGAGGAAGATCAGACAAAAGTTCAAAGAGAATTAGTTATATGGGTTGCTAATAATGTCTTTAAATTCGATTTACCAAAGTACAAATTGCGTGATGGTAAATTTGATGAAGAAACAATGGGACAGCTCAGAAAAGTTGCTGAATGGATTGAAGACAAAAAAGAGAAACAAAATATTACAATAGTTCCTCTTGAGAGATATTCAGTAAATATTGTAATTAAATTGATAAAAAAATATGCAAGTCTAGGTGTTAGATATTTTGTTCTTGATACTTTAAAAGAAAGTTTTGATGCAAAGACTGATGAGATATATAAGTCGATGACACGAGATATGGTTAAACTATATGATGTTGTAAAGCCAACAGCAAAAAATGTTGGGCTATTCGTAACTTATCAGCTTGGTAAGGCTAGTATCAAAATGAGATATTTAACAAATAATGAAATTGGTCTTGGTAAAAGTATTGTAGATGTTATGAGTGTAAATCTGATGATCCGTAGACCTTTTGAAGATGAATTCGAGGGTGGCAAACATGAGATTGTGGGTTATAGATTTGATGGAGTTAATGGTAAAAGTAAAATTCCATTTAAGTTAAAACCAGATAAACATTATATGATTACTTTTATTCCTAAAAATAGGTTTGGTCAAACCGATGCTTTCCAAATTATAAGTGAATTTGATTTTAGTACAAATACAAATAAAGATCTTGGTATTTGCAATATTGTACAGGATTGGTGATTAATATGGCATGGAGGCGGTGAGCGTGTATTAATGCAGATGAACTAAAGGAATACATTATAGAGAATAATTGTATAGAACAGATTTTATTATCGTTGGAGTGTCATGGACTACACGAATATCTTCATGAGTGGAGAGCCGCCTTACCACAAGGCAATAATAAGACTGCTATATGTGTAAAGAAAGATACATTATCAACGGCGATTAGAAGTTCGGAAGAAAATAAGCGTGGAGATATTTTTACATTGGTTATGACAATAAAAGGTATATCTTTTGGGAAAGCTAATAAATATCTCCACAATATTTTAGGTTTGAAATATTCATATAGTAAGAGTGACAACAAAGATAATAAGAAAGATCCATTAGCAATCTTCAAAAAGGTGAAACGTCAAAGATACACAATTGATAAAGATGTTCCAGTGTATGATGATTCATGTATGAAAGAATATACTGATTTACCATATATTGATTGGGTTCGTGAAGGCGTTATGCCTTTTGCATGTAAAAGATTTAACATTGGATATTCATATGATAGAAAACGAATTGTTATTCCTGAACGAAAGTGGGATGGAGATGACAATGAATATATAGGTATTAGTGGGAGAACTACTGTACCAAACTATGAGATGTTTGATATTCCGAAGTTTTTTAAGTTGTCCAAAACATATCCAAAAGGAATAAATGTATATGGATTAAATGAGAATTATCAAACAATTCAAGAGGCTGGTTATGCAGTCGTTTTGGAAGCGCAGAAATCGGTGCTTAAAAGGTATTCACGAAAAGATGGTACGGCTGTTGCAATAGGAAATTGTGAGCTTACAGAAGAACAAGTTAGGATACTGATTAGTTTAAATGTAGAAATTGTAGTGGCTTTAGATGAAGGAATTGATATAAACCATATTAGACAGGAATGTGATAAATTTTATCCTATTAGAAAAGTAAGTTACATATATGATCGTTGGGATTTGATTAAGAAAGGTAGTAAAGACAGTCCTGCTGATATGCCAAATAAAGTATACAACTTCCTTCTCAAGCATCGTGTTTTATATGATGAGTCAGAAAGGAGAAAGTTAAGAGATTGGCAAGAAAGACAAGCAAAGAATTAACAGAAATTTGTAACAAGTTTGGTGTTGATACATTATGGTCATGGTCAAGGTATCATTGTTACAAACAAGATAGATGGGAATATTTTTTGAAATACATCCTACACAAGAAAGAAGATAGAACAAATAGTATTTATTGTGTATCTGGTGGTAATGTACATGATATTATTGAGCAGCTATATACTGGCAAAATTAAATATGAGGATATGCCAGATTTATATGAAGATAGCTTATTTACAATGAATTGTGCAGAACTCAAATACAATCGTAGCGATTCTGATAAAAATGATGCAATAGCAAATAAATATGAAAATTGCATTAGACATTTCTTTAAAAATCATAATCTGATTACTTTTCCACATAAAGTTGAGCATTTTATTATGATTAAAATTTCTGATGATATTTATATGCAAGGATATATTGACATGCTTTATATCGAGTCATACAAAGACGAAAATGGTAATCAGAAAAAACGTGTACATATTGTAGATTGGAAGACATCTACACGCTATCAAGGTGCAAAAATTGACGCTGAATGTGGTCAGTTGGTTATTTATGCTGAAGGTATTAGGCAAGCATTAAATATTCCATTGGAAGATATTGTATGCGAATGGAATTTCTTAAAATATGTCACAGTTACTATTGAACAGAAAAATGGTAAGAAAAAAGATAGATATATAGAAAGAAATTCTATAGGGGGAAGCCTTATTAATACGGCAAAGATGTGGCTGAAAAATTTCGGATATGAAGATGATATTGATAAATATGTTGATGAGATGGTGTTAAACAACAATATTGATTGCTTACCAGATGAGGTTAGAGAAAAATTTGAAATCCATGATTGTTATGTACAAGTACCTCTAACAGAAGAAAAGATTAACGATTTAAAAGAAAACATTATCAATACAGTCGAAGAAATTAGTTCTAAAGAGAGAGAATATAAGAATAGTGAAGATGAAAATATCTTTTGGCAAGAAGTGACAGATGCCGATGAATTTAGATTACAAAATTTATGTGGATATTCAAGAAAATTACATAAACCTTTAGATAAATTCTTGAAAGATAAAGAGCTATTTAAAGAACAAGAAACAGATGAGAATGATGATGAGGATGATTTATTGGTATTTGTAAATAGTTTATAGATATAGGTAGGTGAGAAGTTGAACAATTTAACAGTATTACATTTACATAGTATGGATTCTAACCCATATAGCGGTCTTGAAGTTGATTCAATCACCCCGTTTCAAGCTTATATTGATAAAGCGAAATCAGAAGGAATGAAAGCTATTGCTTTTACAGAGCATGGCGCAGTCCTTCATAATGTTGCAAAAAGACAGGCGTGTGAAAAGGCTGGATTAAAATATATTAATGCAGAAGAATTCTATGTAACAGAAAAAATTGATATGGATAATCTGCAAAGAGATAATTATCATTGTTGCTTATACGCAAAGAATTATGATGGGGTATTGGAACTTAACAAACTTTCTTCTGATTCATTTAATCGTAATGATGGTCATTTTTATTATAATCCACGAATTACTTTAGAGGAACTTGAGAATACATCAGATAATATTTTAGTATTAACAGCTTGTGTTGCAGGTATGTTATGCAAAGGAACGAAAGAAGTACAGGAAAGATTTCTGAAATTCCTTATTAAAAATAAGCATAGATGTTGGTTGGAAATACAGCCACATAATTTTGACGTTCAGATTTATTACAATCAGTATTTGTATAGAATTGCTCAGAAATATGGAATGAAACTTATTGCTACAAGCGATGTACATGCTATTGATAAGGATTATATGATGGGTAGAGCAGTAATGCAGAGATCAAAGCAGAAATCAAAAAATGTTAATTTCCATGATGAGGATGCGTGTGATTTATCATGGAAATCTTATGATGATATGGTTACTGCCTTTGAATTGCAGAATGCATTACCTAAATCAATTTATCTTGATGCAATCGAAGAAACAAATAGATTTGCAGATAATATTGAATCATATGAATTGGATTATAGTAATAAATATCCAAGATTATATCCTGATGCTGAGAAAGAATTTAAGGCACGAATAGTTCAAGGCGTAAAAGAACGTGGGATAAGCAAACTCCCAAATTATAAAACAGAATATATTCCAAGGATACAGGAGGAGTTAGAAACATATAAACATAATGACGCTATTGATTTTATGTTACTTGATTCAGATTACAAGAATTGGTTACTGAAAAATAATATGCATTATGGATGTTCAAGAGGTTCTGTATCTGGTAGTGAGATTGCATATCTGATTAAATGTACTGATGTTGATTCAGTTAAATATAAGCTTAACTTCTCACGATTTATGAATCCCGAAAGAATGTCATTGGCTGATGTAGATACTGATATCTACGCAGAAGATAGATATAAAGTGCGTGAGTATTTATTTAATAAGGAAGGTTTGTATTGTTGCAACATTATTACTTTTAATACAATTCAGTTAAAAGCAGCGATAAAAGATGTCGGTAGAGCATATGGGATGACTCCTGATCAAACTCAGGAATTATCAAATATGGTAGAAACTGATGATAAAGGCAAGGATTACATGCCAGAAGAAATTAGAGAACAATATCCAGAAATGTTTAAATATATTGATATGGTAATTGGAACAATTACATCACTTGGCAGACATGCAGCAGGAATTGTTTGTAGTCCTACAGATATAAGATATGATTTTGGAACATTGTCTATTACATCAGATCCACGTCCTGTAAGTCAGATTGACATGCACGAAATTGATTCTTTGAATTATGTAAAACTAGATTTGTTAGGATTAAATGCCGTTGGCTTAATTGATGGTGCTTGTAAACTTGCAGGTATAGATTATTTAACACCTGATAAGGTTAATTTTTCAGATGAAAATGTTATTAACTCAATAGCAGAAGATACAACCTTAATATTCCAGTTTGAAAGTGGTTTTGCAAGTGATTCATTAAAAAGAACACTTAGTAAAGAAACCTTGGAGAATATTAAAGCACAGAATGATAACATCTCATATCTTGATGTCATGGCTATGGTCAGTGGTGCTATTAGACCAGCAGGTGAATCTTATAGAGAACAGTTATTCAATGGTATTTACAAAGATAATGGCAACGAAGCACTTAATAATTTCTTGAAACCTACGCTTGGTTATTTAGTATATCAGGAACAGATTATTGATTTTTTACATGACTTCTGTGGATTTACTATGGGACAAGCAGATATTGTCCGTAGACATTTTGCTAAAAAAACAGGTACTGAAGCAGATATACCTATTATTGAAAATGGTGGATATATGGTAGATATTCACGGTAATAAAGATGATAGATATATTCCAGGATTTATTGCAATTGCACAAGAGAAGTATGGAATGACAGAAGCTGAGGCAAAAGAAACTATAAAATCATTCTTGATAGTAATCGAAGATGCATCTAATTATTTATTTTCACGAAATCATTCCGTTCCATATAGTATGATAGGTCTATTTATTGGATGGTTAAGGTATTACCATAAGATTGAGCTATTAACATCAGCATTGAATGTTTATGTAGACAATAATGAAAAAATGTCAAATATCAAAGAATATATCAAATCACAGGGAATAGAAATCAAAGGAATAAAATTTGGCAAATCCAAAGCACAGTATTTTATGGATAAAGACGAAAATGCCATTTATCAAGGAATCTCTTCTATAAAATATTGTAATGATCAGATCGCAGACGAATTATATGAATTGTCTAAAAATCATTATGATAATTTTGTTGATTTACTTTCTGATATTATATCAAAAACATCTGTGGATGATAGACAATTACATATTCTTACAACACTAAATTTCTTTTCTGAGTTTGGCAAAAATAAATATTTACTATCAATTATTGATATGTACAATTTGTTAGGAAAATGCAAGACATTGAAAAAAGATAAAATTGCATCACTGAATATTAGAGAAGAAGATGTAAGAAAATGTGCAGAGAAAGAGACACCTAAACAGTATAGTAATGTTGATAAGGCTAAACTTGTAAAACTAATAATAGGTGGTTTAGAGAATAAAGCCTTATCAATAAAAGAACAGATTGTATATGAGCAAGAGTATCTTGGAAATATAATGTACAAAAATCCGAAAGCACCAAAAGATATGTATTATGTTCTTGAGTGTAAGTTCTATAAGGATAAAACAAAACCATACCTTATGCTTTATAACATGAGAGATGGTGAGTATCTTAAAACAAAAATCACTTCTAGAAAATCATTTATTGAATCCCCATTTATAGCAGGTAATGTCATCAATGTAAAAGAATTTGGTGAAAGAAATAAAATGAAGAAGGTTAGTGGCGATTGGATTAAAACAGATGAAAAAGAGAGAATAGTAAAGAAGTGGGACGTATATTAGAAGGAGATATAAAGTTGGATAAAATAATTGAGTTTAAATGTGTACCAGAAAGACCTGTATATAATTCTACTGACTTCAAAATATATGGCGTTTCTGTCAATTCATTTGAATATCCTAATGTACAGATTGGCAAATATGGCACAGCAACTATTAAAGGTAATATTTCAGAACTTAATCTTGGAGTTGACTACATTGTAAAAGCAAAGGAGGTATCCGATTCTCATGGAGTCGGATACGATGTAATCAATATTAAAAGAGAGAAACCTACTACATTAGCAGCAACAAGAAATTTCTTATATGAAATATTAACACCAAATCAAACGGATGTATTACTTGAAGCGTACCCTGATATTGTAGATAGGATTATGAATAACAGATTAGATGATATTGATTTGAATAAGACTAAAGGAATCAAGGATTATACATTCAATGTCATTAAAAATAAAGTTATAGAAAATTTCAAGTTAGCTGAGATTGTTGAAGAGTTCAGAGGTTTATTCAATCTTTCAACAGTAAAAAAGTTGTATGACAAATATACATCAGTAGATAAAATCAAGGAAGTTATCAGAGAAGAACCTTATCAATGTTTATGTAGACTTGGTGGAATTGGTTTTAAGACCGCCGATTCATTATTACTTACCCTTGATAAAGATGGCAAGGAATGTCAAAAAAATGGAAAGAAACCAGTATTGTTTTTTGGATTTGATTTGATTACATCATACCAAAGAGCAAAAGCATGTGTAGACTATTTACTTGATGAAAATGAGAACAATGGCAATACATATATGCATGTTGGTGATTTGAAGAAACAGTTTGATGTTTTAGTTCCAGAAGCAAAAAATAATTTGCCACTCATATTAAAAGGTGAGAATGATGTTATATTTGATAGAGAATTATTAAGTGTATGTAAAAAAGAAACATATGAAACAGAGAAATATATATCAGATAGGATTAAAGAAGGATTACAAATACATACTAAATGGGATTGTGATTGCTCTAAATTTCAAGAACTTGACGGATTCAAATTAACAGACAATCAGTGTAAAACTTCTCAATATATGTGTGAAAACAACATAGTTCTTTTAGTTGGTTATGGTGGTAGTGGTAAATCATCGAGTACACAAGCATTTGTAAATATGCTTAATGCATATAACAAAAGACACTTACTTTTAGCACCTACTGGTAGAGCTGCAAAGGTATTATCAGGATTTACTAATGAAAATGCCATGACAATCCATAGAGGTCTTATGTATATGCCACCTGCCGATTGGGGATTTAATGAAGAAAACAAATTACCATATGATGTAGTAATCGTAGATGAATTTTCTATGGTTGATATTTTCTTATTTAGAAGATTGCTTGAAGCTATTGATTTTGAAAAGACTAAATTACTTTTAATTGGTGATGATGCACAGATTCCTTCAGTTGGAGCTGGTAATGTGTTATATGACTTATTGAAATGTGAAAACATACCTACAATTACGCTTGATAAAGTATTCAGATATGGTAAAGGTGGTCTTTCAACAGTTGCTACAGATACAAGAACGGGAACAGAGTATTTAGATAAAACAAAAACTGGTATGCAAGTATTTGGAGAGGATCAGTCATATATATTTATGCCGATTCTTCAGGACAAGCTTGTTGGATATACAGTGAAATTGTATCAAACGTTATTATCTAAAGGATATACAGTAGATGATATCGCAGTTCTTTCCTGCTATAACGTGGGTGATTATGGAACAGTAGCATTAAATAAAAAGATACAGAATGCAGTTAATTCTAATCCAAAGGCGAAAATTACATTTGGAGATACAGAATTCAGATTGAATGACATTGTAATGAACTATGCTAATGATTATAAAGCAATTATCTATAATGAGGAATATATTGATGATAAAAATACAACATTTATTGCTAATGGTGAATCTGGTAGAGTTGTAAAAATCCTAAAAGATGCAATGGTTGTTGATTATGATGGAACGCTTATCTATATCCCAAAAAGTTCTATGAAAAATATTCGATTGGCTTATGCTATCAGCACACACAAATCTCAGGGTGGTCAGTTCAATGTGGTTGTTTTAATTACGCCTAAAGCACATACCTTTATGTTGAATTCCAATTTGTTATATGTAGGAGAAAGTAGAGCAAAAGAAAAATGTTATCACCTTGGAGAAATTCGTACAGTAAATAATGCACTTAAAAAGAAGGAAAATTTCGATAGAAAAACAATGCTTCAGATATTTATGAAAGCAGAATAGGAGAATATATGAATAGTAAGTCAAGCATTTTTGATTCGATTTTAAACACAATTGAATCAGAAGATATTAGAAAATTTGCAGAAAGATGTATTGAAACAATCCCAGATTATTTTTGGAATGTGGGTGCGTCAAGTACGGGAAAATACCATCCTCAATATGCTCTTGGTGATTTAGGATTGGCAAGACATACATGTGCTTTGGTAAGATTCTTAAACCATATTTTTGCGGTTGATTGCTTTGGTAAGAATTTTACTCAAAGAGAGAAAGATTTAATGAGAGTTGCAGGGATGATGCATGATTCACGAAAAAGCGGAAATGATGATGACTTCATAAAAAATAAATATACAAAGTTTGACCATCCTCTTTTAGCAGCTAATATTATTCGTGAGTTAAAAGGCAATGAACTTCCTGACGAAGAAATCGAAATGATTGCAACTACAATTGAGAGCCATATGGGTGCATGGAATACTGATAAAAGAAGTTCAACGGTATTGCCATTGCCTAAAAACAAATATCAGACGATTTTACACTTAGCAGACTACCTTGCAAGTCGTAAAGATATTGAAGTTCTGTTTGACGGATTTGAAGCACCAAAAAAAGAAACCGTTAAGTTAGAGGATTATGTTCTGAACTTTGGAAAGCACAGTGGCGAGAGGCTTGTTGATGTTGCTCAGTCAGATCCAAGTTACATATCATGGGCTAAAGAAAATATGAATAGAGAGCCAATTAAGAGTTTACTAGCCAAGCTGTAGAGAATAATACAATAGAGGATTCCTGGAATGCCCATAAATAGGGTGTTTCAGAGACTCAAAAAGCCAATGAAAAACGGATTTATTGTCCATCATTTATATGAAAGAGAGGTACAAATATGGTTTATGGAGTATTTGGTGGTTGTTATAGTGACTGGTATATAGTCGGTTATTTTAATAATCATCAAGACGCAGAAAAATATTGCTGTTTATGTGGAAATGGTGATTATTATGTAAAGCCATTAAAAGATTTAACTGATGAAAAAGATTTATCGAAAGTCTCCTTAAAATATTGCCATGAAGTTACGTTTGATCGTGGTGATTATACAAACAAATGGAACTGGATTATGAGAGAAGAACCTGAGAGATATACTTGTTATATTGACGATTATTTACATCGTAATAGCGTAAGACAAGGCATATATGCTATGAATGACTGGTTATGTTTTACTATTAATATAGATCGTGATAACAGAAAATTAGCAGAAAAAATAGCTCAAGATTATTTAGCTGAATTGCGTTCGTATGTCGATGGGGAAATTACAGATGATAGTATTCAATTAATGAATTATAAACTTGCTGCACCATGTAAAGAACTAGAACGAATAAAAAAAGAAGAAGAAATTAAACAAAAAGAACTTGCAGAATTAGAAAGATTAAAAGCTAAATACGAAACAAAATAAACGACAGTTTCTTTGGAAGATGAAAGGAGAATAAATGAAAGTAGTAGATTTGATTAATATATTAAATGAAATTGGATATAACGAAAATACAAAGCTGACTTTTAGCTGTGTAGATGGAGATTCAGGTGAATGTTATGATATTCCATTTGATGAAATTAGTTATGGAGAAAAATTAACTGGTGAACCTTATCATAATGATGCAATTGATATAGGTTTAGATGTTGATTCTGTAAAAGATTATATCCAGGCTAAGTCTGATGGATATGTGAACGATATGATCGATGAAATAAGAGAAGTTTTAAGCAAGCACGATCCTTGGAGAAATTAATGTAACAGTAAACCATTATTTCATACGGAGATTAGAAGGGATTATTTTTAGAAGAAAGGTAGGAAGTTGAATTTTATGAGATTTAGACACATTTGTAAACACACTATACAACATAGTAGTAATGAGCAAAACAATAATCTTGACACCTTGCTTACAGATCTCAGAGATATTCAGAATAAGATTGAGTTTACAGAACAAAAAATCAAAGAAATCGAAACGCCACCATATATTGAGTATGATGAAAAAGAAAGGTTTCTATATGCACTTGACACAGTGATAGATAGACGATTTAGACCTCAAGATTTATTTAATCAAGATATAGATAAACTAAAGCAATTTGCATTATATCTGTTAGCTGCCTGTAATTGTGGTGAAGAATATAAAAAATTACAAAACACTTTGAATAGGCTGAAAAGGCAAGAAACAGATATCAAAGAAAGCTTACATATCAGATAATTAAGAAAATGAGGTGATAACTTATATATTTCTAAAGATAACCCAGATACAAGAATTGAGGTGATATTTTGCAAAACAATTATGTGGAAGAGTTAAAGAATGGTAAGCAGATTAGAATAAAATATAATAAGCTGGTACACGACTGGGTTGAAGATGATAGCGGTTGGATGGAAGAACTATGGTGTTATGACAACAAGCTTGATTTATTCAAATGTTATTATCCAACATCTACATATGAGAAAGATTTTTATACAACTCATACAGAGAAACAAACACAAAGTTTCATGGAAGAGGCTGTCAGAAATTTTGATAATGAATATGAAGATGCCGATGTATTAGATATTATTATAGAAAATTCAACTATTCCAGTTAGCACACTTACTATTAGAGAAGCTGCTATTGAAAAATTAAAAACAATGACAGATGAAGAAATCAAGAAAAGAATATTATTATAAAAATTTATCGCAATGCATTTCTTAGAGCAATTCGCTCATCATTTCACAAATAAAAAGAGAATAAATAATCAGGAGGTGGTTCTTATAGAATGGTATGTTTATTATCATGACTCTAATGCACAAAAAATTATTAAATGGAATGTATTTAATCATGGTACTTTTGCAGAAAAAGTTAATAAGTTATTACAAGAAAATTTGTCAAGAGATGAATTTGCAGATGGTTTAAAAAAATATCTTATGTATTATATGTGGTCTAAATGTGAATATGAAATAATTTTATCATCTTGGACTGGACGAGCAGATGATATTAAGATTGATGTTTATGACCAAATAATGATGAATTTTGACAGGTTTGTTGATTATTGCTGGTCATTCAAGTCAGAAAAGCCTTGAAAATAAGGCGAAATTTGAGATGAAATTTCCAAGTAAATTGGACTTTCATTGGATTTGAAAAGGAGGAATAAAATTGAAAGCAACAGTAACAAGTATTACAGGATTTTATGGGGCATTCGTTTCAATGTTTATGAGCAAAAGAACTTGGACACCTGAATTAGACAAAGAGATCAAAGAAGTTTGTGATTCTGTATTGGATAACAATGGAAGACTGCGTGAAGAGCAGGATAGTGAGAATCTCGAAAAGTTTAATAAATGGCTTGGTATGCTACTTCGTATGGGTAAAAGGCATATTACAGTTATTAGATTTTTAGATATTGAAATTATGACAGAGGGGATGCATAGGGCTGGGCAGGACGATCTTGATAGTCACGCACGTAGATTTGAGAATCGAATTATTAGAAGTAGTACAAGATTAGCAACTTTCGCAGATGGGGAAGTGTCTGATTTTTATAAAGATAAAGTCCTTACAGATGGACAGGCATGCAAGAGCTTAGGATATGAACTGCCAAATGAGATTGAATACGAAGGAAAAACATATGTTAAATCCACAAATGGTTATGTATTAAAAGAATATGAGAACAACAAGGATGTAAAACGTGGTCTTTATATGTTGGGAATTCCAAGTAATTTTATCTCAAAGATTAATTTGTGTGAATGGGGACATGTATTTAAAGAACGTTGTGCTGATGGTGGAGCTAATCCAGAAGTAAAAGAATGGGCTGAACAAGTAATGAAACAGATTACAGAATTTCATAAAGATATTACAAGAGATTATGTTCTATCAATTCAGAACTAGAAATGTTCATTTCACAAAGAGGAGGCGATCATAATTAGAAATCCAGCACGTATAGATAAATTTACAGCGGAATTAAATAGAATATGGAAGAAATATTTTCCTGATTGGAGATACGGACAACTTATGATGAATTTTCTTGGATGGGTATCTTGCGACAAGAAAATTGATCCGTTTTTCATTGAGGAAAATAAGATGCTTACATATTTAAAAGAATATTGTGGAGAGGAAGTGGACGATGGAAACAGTAATTAGTTTATTTAAACAGATACAATCTACGAGCAGTTTAAATGAGAAGAAAGTGATTATCAATGACAATAAAGATAATGAATTATTCAAGAAATGTTTAAAATTTCTATGTGATTCTAATATACAAACTGGTTTGTCTACCAAGAAAATTTCTAAGAAAGTTCATCCATCAAATTATATTTTGGCAGAATTTGAGGATGTTATACAATATTTGAAAACTAATAATACAGGAACAGATTATGATATTTCAATGATACAAAGTTTTATCAATGAGCAACCTAAAGAATATCGTAGTTTTTACATAGACTTAATTACAAAGAAATTCCGTCTTGGATGTGATAAGAAAGTCATTAATAGCGTTATTCCTGGCTTAATCTCATCTTGGGACGTACAGCAGGCTTATCCTATATCAAAAAAGAATGAACCAAAAGAGGGAGAGTGGTTTGCTCTGTCTCAAAAACTGAACGGATCTAATGCCGGATGGAAACACGGACAATTGATAAGTAGACAAGGTAAGCCATTTACAGGACTTGATCATATAATCAAAGACCTTCAACGACTTCCTAATATAGATAATTTCTTTCTTAATGGAGAATTAATTCGTAAAAATTATGATAACCTTTCTGATAATGATAATTTCCAGTTAGGAACTGGCATTATCAATTCTGATGATTCTGATAAATCTTGTATTAAATTTGTAATTTATGAAATACTCCCAGTCGAAGAGTTTATACATGGTGAAAGTCAATTGACGTATCGGCAACGCAGAACTCAGTTAATTAACCCTCTTACTATAGCCATTTCGAGACTGAATACCGACAATCTTGAAGTTGTACCTATTATATATGAAGGAACTGATAAATCAGTTATTCCATTATTACTTGATAAAGCAGATAAAGACGGTTGGGAAGGTCTTATGCTTAATAAGGATACTAAATGGAAGAATAAACGCAACAACGGGATCCTTAAAATCAAGTCATTTAAGCATTCCGATATTCGTTGTACTGAAATTATTGAGGGCGATGGTAAATATAAAGGTACATTGGGATTAATTAAATGTGATTATAAAGGGCATGAGCTTGGTGTAGGATCTGGATTTACAGATAAGCAGCGAGATTATTATTGGAATAATCCTGATGAGATTATAGGGAAAATTGTGCAAATTAAATTCAAAGCAGAAACTAAAAATAAAGATGGTGGAATTTCAGTTCAGTTCCCTATTTTCGAAATTGTGAGAACCGATAAAACAGAACCATCTTACAACTAATTGAAAGGAGAAGATGTGAGTAAATTAAAAGATAACATGTCGGATAATAAATTGGCAATAATTGCGGTTATTATCATTATAATACTTGCGTATGCTATAAGTTGGATTGTGACTTGTGGCATCATCAAACTTATTACATTATGTTTTGGGTGGACATTTAGATGGTCTGTGTCCACAGGCATTTGGTTAACGTTTATTTTGGCAAGAACAGTTTTAAAACAATCGAGCAAGTAAAGGAGAAATTTTATTTTTATACGAAAATTAAAAGAAATATTAAAACGAGACACATTGTATTGTGTGATGTTAATGGTTGTAATTATTTTACTGATTGTAAATATTATTGTTTTACATCATGTGAACAAAGCAGTAGATCAAACATATAACAAAGCATCAAAAGAAGTCGATCTTATCATTGAAGATCCAAATAATGACATTCAACCAATTCTTATTTATTCTAATCCAGTATCGGATTATGAAGTATCTAATGAGCCAAGAATTATCGAAATAGAAGATTATGGCATTTCTGAAATTAAAATTAAAGAAACAATTGAAACAGAAATCATAAATGATATTCCAACAACAATTGAAAAAGAGAATATAGAAATAACATATAACTCAGATAGTGTGCTGACAGCTTCCAAGGGAGTAAATTACTACAATGGTAATAAAGAAACATATTACAACCTAGATATGTCAGGCTGTGTATCTATTATGAGAAATATGGGGAACACTGATGAATATTGGGTGAGAGAAGATGGTTGCAAAATGCTTGGCACTTATATTATGTGTGCAGCAAATCTTGATATTCACCCACGAGGCTCATTAGTGGAAACAAGTTTAGGAACTGCAATTGTCGTTGATACTGGTGGATTTGCTGACAATAATCCAAATCAAATTGACATTGCGGTTAACTGGTAAGGAGGTATACACATATGCATAAAGTATTTTGTATTATTGGACGAACTGCATCTGGTAAATCAACAATTGTGAGTGCAGTTGCAAAAGATATGAAGTTAAAAGTCTTGAAATCTTATACGACAAGAGCAAGACGTAAGAATGAAGTTGGAAAACATTGTGATCACACATTTATTTCTGCTGACGATGTAAATAAATATATGGATGACATGGTTGCCTATACAGAAAGATCGGGCTATTGTTCTTTCGCAACAGAGTCGCAGTTAATGAATTCTGACTTATATATTATTAATCCAAGTGGTTATTCAGACTTAATTAACACGACAAGAGATATTCCGAATCTACAGTTGATTGACATCTGGATTGACTGTGACACTGACCAGTTACAGCTTCGATCTAAGAAAAGATCTACAGCAGATAATTGGCAAGCTAATTACATAAAAGAAGAGGAAGAGTTTAATAAGATTTATTCTAATATTGATCCAAAACATTCATATCATGTAGACAACAATGGAGATATATCAGAAGCAATTGGAAAAGTCGAAAGTATTATATTATATGAGCAGCATTTAGCTTAGAGGTGGTGAGAGAGAATGTTTGAGAGTTTCTGTAAGCATAAATCTTACAAAATAATCAGATGCGAAAAGAGTGAACGTAAATATATGTGTCAGTGTGTGAAATGCGGTAAACAATTTGAGCTACCAAAAGCACCTGACGAAATGTATACAATTGGGCAGATTGTAAAGCTATGGTAAGGAGGTAAATATGTTTAAAGAGTATTGGATTGAATTAGATACCATTGATGGAGCAAAGCAATTAAATGCAATTGCACTCAGTTATGAAGAAGATATAGATATTATTAAGGGTAGGTATGTCATTGATGCAAAATCAATTCTTGGTATCTTCAGCTTGGATATTTCGAAGCCAGTGAAAATAAAGATTCATTCTGATGATCTATCCGTATTGGATAAGTTCTATCAGGATATTAAAGATTTTGTTTTGTAAAATATTATATATAAAGAAGAGGTGATTTTAGTGAGTCGAATACGTGATTTGTATATCGATTATGACTGATGGGTGCATAGTTAATACGATTAAAGCCATATGTGAGATGTATAATGAAGATTTTAAATACTATAAAAAGTTTAGGCATATTGATTGGTGGGAAATTAATACATGGAATTTTGAAGAGTGTAATTGTGCTAAACCATCGTATATTGATTCATATTTTAATCAGCCAAGATTTTTCCAATATATAGAATACATGGATTGGGCGAAGGAGATATTAGATGAACTGAAAGAAACTTATAAAATAAGTATTGTTTCTGCTGGTTATAGTCCAAATCTATATGGTAAATCAATTTGGATTAAGGAGAATTTACCTTATTGTGATTTTATAGGAGTTAATTTAAAACAATATAAAAATAAAGGGCATATAGATATGAGTAATGGTATTTTCATTGATGATTCTTACAATAATTTAACCACATCAAATGCAATGATTAATATATGTTTTGGAGATATATATACATGGAACAAAGATTGGCAAGGTATAAGATGTAAAAATTGGCATGATGTTAATGATTTTTTTA
>ERZ836441.1340-NODE-1340-length-24252-cov-6.852502_pt1 | contig 24252 bp, 7 predicted proteins | sample MGYA00519686_ERZ836441 | MGnify/ENA primary metagenome ERZ836441 (study PRJEB31850, sample SAMEA3708800) | human gut metagenome | biome: human gut; feature: human-associated habitat; material: faeces | place: China | collected 2014 ... | reverse complement strand
GAAGAGGTGAAAGATTTTCACCAGTATACAGATCACATTGTATTTATAGATTCGTCACCGGATGAGATGAAGTATTACAGTATTTTACCGAATTATCATATGGCGGTAAGAAATGCGCTGAATTATTTTGAAGAGATGGGATATGAAAAGATTGCCTACGTTGGTGCGGTGAATACATATGATTATAAGAAAGAACTGACAATGGATGCAAGATATTATTACTACCGGAACTCAGAGACGATGCGAGATACATTTGATGAGGAATGGGTGATCGATTCGGAGATGAATCCACGCAGTGCATATGCGTCGATGATCGCATATTTAGATGCACACAAGAATCCTCCGGAGGCGATGCTCATTAGCAGTGACGTACTTGTACCGGGAGTGATTAAGGCTTTGACGGAACGTGGATTTTCTGTTCCGAAAGATACGAATATGATCGTATTTAATAATACATCAATATCAGGAAATTGTAACCCGCCGTTGGATGCGATTGAGACTTATATCCAGGAAACAATCCGAGCAGCAATGCTATGTATCGAGCAGCTGCGGATGGGAGAAATCATTCCAAAGAAAGTGATTATTCCATGTAGTTTAGTAAAACGTGGAAGTGTGGAAAAGAAAAAATAGACAAAAAATGCGTGTCCCCAATAGGTTGATACGCATTTTTTTTGTGCACTTTTTCAGCAAGTAAAAGGGAAAGTAAAAACTTTACTAAAAACAGTAAAAATAGTAAAAGTTTTATTGGCTATTAGTAAAACTTTTGGTAAAATCGTTGATAAAGAGAGAACCGAGGAGGTAAGGAAGTTTGTTGTTAGGTGTTGATTATTACCCGGAACAGTGGAATATCGATCTGATGGAACAGGATATGGATACGATCGTGGAGATGGGATGTAATGTAATTCGTATTGCGGAATTTTCCTGGCATATGATGGAGAAGAGGGAAGGGCAGTTTGATTTTTCTTTTTTTGATCATGTGATCGAAGAAGCGAAGAAGAGAAATCTGAAAGTGATCATGGGAACTCCTACCGCTACGATTCCGGCATGGCTTGCAAAGAAATATCCGGACATTCTTTCGGAATTTGAAGGAGGAAAAAAACGTTCCTTTGGAGGAAGACATGTGTATTGCTTTAACAGTGCCACAATGTATGCGTATTCGGAAAAAATTGTTCGTGCTTTAGTTGAACATTATAAAAATGAAGAAGCAATCGTAGCATGGCAGATCGACAATGAGATCGGACATGAAGGAAGCGATATTTGTTATTGTGAAAACTGTCAGAAAAAATTTCAGCAATATTTGAGCGAAACGTTCCAAGGACAGATCGATCGGTTAAATGATACATACGGGACGACGTTCTGGTCTCAGGAATACAATTCTTTCGATGAGATTCCAATTCCGACAGAGACAATTACAACACATAATCCGGCACTTCGTCAGGACTGGGAGCGTTTCCGAAGTAAAGTGATTGTTGATTTTATTGATTTTCAGGCGAAGCTGATCAAATCAATCGCGCCGAAAGCAGTTGTTATGCACGATTTCCCAGGCGGTGGACTTGGAAAACATGTAGATTATTCGAAAGTGGCTGCGACCCTGGATCAGGTCGCGTATAACAACTACCCGGTATGGGGCGGTCAGAAGGAACCAATCGCACCCCACGAAATTGCCTTCGGTCTGGATTATATACGAGGCTTAAAAGGGGAGAACTTCTGGATCACGGAAGCCATCATGGGAGCGCAAGGACATGATGTAACGGGATTCCTGCCAAGACCGAATCAGGCAAAAATGTGGTCCTACCAGGGAATGGCACATGGCTGTGATTCTATGATGTATTTCCGTTATCGTGGAGCAACAAAAGGAGCGGAACAGTTCTGCTATGGAATTTTAGATGCAGACAATGTAAAGAGAAGAAAATTTTATGAAGTGCAAAGCTTTTTTCGGGATATAAAAAATTATGACGCGGCATTAAAAACACCGATTCGAAATCAGGTGGCAATTGTTTATGATTACGATTCGCTTGCTTCTTTCCGTATCCAGAAACAGAGTATTTTGCTTGATCCGGCAGCAGAAATGCAGAAATTTTACAAGCCATTTTTCGATGTGAACGTAGGAGTGGATGTCATTCCGGAAGACCGCGATTTTTCGAAGTATCAGGTGCTCATCCTTCCACAGATGATTATTCACAAACCGGAAATGGAAGCGAAAGTAAAAGCATTTGCCGAACAAGGCGGAACGGTTGTACTAACTTACCGTTGTTCGGTGAAAGATGCGAACAACAATGTACCGTTTGGAAAGACGGCACCGGTTGGATACAATGAGTTTGCCGGACATTGCGTAGTAGAAACAGAGAGCCTTCAGACGCTGGATGCATTTCCGGTTGTGGGGACAGGCGCATTTGCAAAATATAACGGCATGGGCGGTATTTTCAGAGACATGATCGAAGTAAAAGATGCAGAAATCCTCTTCCGGTATGGAGATACATTTTACGATTCATTTGCGGCAGTGACAAGAAAACCGGCCGGTAAAGGAATGGTTTATTATATTGGATGTGGACTGGAAGAATCCATTACAAAAGCACTCATGGAGACGATCATGAAAGAGAAAGAGATTCCGATGTATCCATCTCAAAATGGTGTGGAAATTGTTACAAGAGGAGAAAAGGAACAACAGATCAAAATGTATATAAATCACAATGGGACAGAGGCAGAAGAAGACGGTGTAAAACTGGCACCGTTCGAATGTGTGATTAAATCGATAAATTAACAGGTAAAAATGGAGGTAGAACAGTGGGTATTGTATTGAACGATTCACAAAATCTTTTTATGCTCCAGACGCGCTCTAACAGTTACGCGTTCGGAATTGACAATCAGGGATTAGTGAGACATTTGTACTGGGGAAGCAGGATCAATGCGATGGAAGATTTCGAAATGCCGGAGCTTGCAGAAGTATCTACGAACGATCCGGTATATGAGATCACAAAAGAAGAATTTCCTATATACGGAGGTCTTCGATACAAAGAACACTGTCTGAAGGTTACATTTGCAGACGGGACGAGAGATGTGGCTTACGAGTACGTAAATTATGAGATCCAGAAAAACGAACAGTGTGAGGAACTGGTGATCATTTTAAAAGACAAACATTATGCCCTTGTAATGGAACTGCATTATAAAATCTACGAAGCGTATGACTTGATGGAACGTTTCGTTGTGCTGAAAAATGAGTCGACAGAAGTTATGCAGATAGAAAAGCTGCACAGTGGGCAATTTCATGTTCCATATGAAGGATTGAATTTTTTAGAAATGTACACGGCCATTGGGGCGCAGAACAGCAGAAATTCGTGCAGAAAGTCGATTATGGAAAAATCATTTTCGAAAATAGAAGAGGAATTTCCAGCCACAATCACAATCCTTATTTCATTTTGGATCAGGATGCCACAGAGACAACCGGAAATGTGTACTTTGGCGCACTTCGTATGACTGGAAATTTCAGCGGGGCGGTAGAGCAGACACAGTACGGAGAGACACTTGTGCAGATGGGAATTAACACACATGATTTCACATGGGATCTTAAGCCGGGAGAAAGCTTTGCCTCACCGGAAATTCTCTGTGGGTATTCAGCAGATGGATTTCAGACAATGTCCCACAACCTGCATCAGTTTGCAAATGATTTTCTACTTCGGGAAGGACTTCGTCCGGTACTTTATAATTCCTGGGAAGCAACCGGTTTTGATGTAACGGTTCAGGAGCAGAAAAAGCTTGCAGCTAAGGCAAAAGAGTTGGGTGCGGAGTTGTTCGTAGTAGATGATGGATGGTTTGGCCAGCGTCACGGAATTGATAACGGCCTTGGCGACTGGTATGTAAATAAAGAGAAGTTCCCGAATGGAATCGATGAGCTGATCGACGAAGTGAAAGCGCAGGGACTTCTGTTTGGAATCTGGGTAGAGCCGGAAATGGTAAATCCAAAGGCAGAGCTTTATGCGAAGCATCCGGATTGGATCTATCACTTTGATACAAGAGAGAGCGACACATCGAGAGAACAGTATGTGCTGGATCTTACAAAAAATGAAGTAAAAGCGTTTGTACTGGAAATGCTGGATAATCTTCTCTCTAACCACGAAATCGACTACATCAAATGGGATGCAAACAGACCAATCTCTCAGACAAATTTAAAGAAAGATCTCTGGTATAAGCACATCCAGGCACTCTACGATATTGTGAAGGAAACGAAGAAAAAGCATCCGGCTGTATTGTTCGAAGCATGCGCATCTGGTGGTGGACGTATTGATTACGGCATTCTCGGAATTTTTGATGATTTCTGGACGAGCGATAATACAGACGCATATGACCGTCTGTTTATCCAGGATGCATATTCTTACATTTACCCGATCAAGGCAATGCGTGCCTGGGTGACCGATTGTCCGAACTTCCTGTCCAACCGTGTGATTCCAATGAAATTCCGCTATCACAGTGCAATGATGGGAACACTTGGAATTGGATGTAATATTTTGAAATTTACAGAAGAAGACATTGCTCTTTCTCAGGAAATGATCGCACAGTACAAGGAAATCCGTCCGATCATTCAGGAAGGTACGTTCTATCGTCTGAATCATACGTCGGCAAATGATTATTTCCTATATGAATATATGAAAGGAAATGAGGGCGTACTGTTCGCATTTCTCCCACAAAGCAAGCTGGGACATCGTGGAGTGACAGTGAAACTTCGTGGACTGGAAGAAAATGCGTCCTACGAACTTCTTATGGAAGATGGCAAACTCACAAAGAGTGGAAGTTATCTTATGAAACATGGATTTGACATGCGGTTGACGGGTGACTACGCAAGCATGTTGATTCGTATAAACAAATTATAAAAAAGCAAAGGAGAACATCAAATGAAACTTTCAAACTTTTCTAAATTATCATTTGGTATTGGAGCACTGGGAAAAGATTTATGCTATGCCATTATTTCGTATTTCTTAATGATTTATTTTACAGATACGATCGGATTGACACCGCTTTTTGTCGGTAACCTGTTTCTGGTTGCCAGAGTGTGGGATGCATTCAACGATCCAATGATGGGATTTGTTGTTGATAACACAAGAACAAAATGGGGAAAATTCAGACCTTGGATTTTGATTGGTACGGTGTTAAATGCAATCGTTTTAGTATTTATGTTTACAAAACCTTCCGGATTAGAAGGAACTGGCATGTATATATATTTCTCTGTTGTTTATATTTTGTGGGGAATGACTTATACAGTTATGGATATTCCATACTGGTCAATGCTTCCGTCTCTTTCCAGCACGAAAAAAGAAAGAGATTCTATGTCAGTTATCCCGAGAATTTTTGCAAGTACAGCCTGGCTTCTTATGGGTGCGTTTGCTCTGAAACTTGTATCTGTTCTTGGTAAAGGAGACAGCGCTGTTGGATATTCTGCACTTGCGAAAATTATTGCAGTGATTTTTGTAATTACTTCTATTATTACTGTTGTATTTGTAAAAGACCGCAGCTGTCAGGAAGCGGAGTCGGGTAAAGAAGCAAAAAGGCTTACAATCAAAGATGCACTTCATGTTATTGCCGGAAATGATCAGCTGAAAGTATTTATCGGAATTGTGCTTTGCTACAATCTTGTTGTACAGCTTGCCGGTGGTATTGCAATTTATTACTTCAAATATGTAACCGGAAATGAAGGCTTATATCCAATCTTCACAACTGCAGCACAGTTTGCAGAGATTGCAGCTTTGTTCCTTTTCCCAATCCTTTCTAACTATTTTACAAAGAAACAGGTATTTGCAATTGCCAGCTTCAGTCCTGCAATTGGTCTCGCAGGAGTTGTACTTTGTGGATTCTTTGCACCACAGAACATGGTAATTGTAGCAATCAGTGGTATCTTCTATAAATTGGGTTCTGGTCTTACATTAGGAGCAACAACCGTTATGCTTGCTGATGTTATCGATTATGGACAGGTAAAATTAGGAAGTAGAAATGAAAGTATTATCGCTTCATTCCAGACACTGCTTGTTAAGACCGCATCTGCAGTATCTGCCTGGCTGATCGGTGTAGGCCTTACAATTGTCGGCTATGTAGCAAACGCAGAACAGAGCGCGTCTACAATCATGGGAATGCGAGTATTAATGGGTGTTGTACCTTCTGTAATTACAATCCTTGCATTTGTGATCTACGCAAAAGGCTACAAACTGGAAGGCGCATATCTGGAAGAGATCATGGAAAAAATAAAAGGTAACAAAACGGAAGAAACAGAAGAATAGAAAATGAAATGAGATGAAGAGGTAGCGCGCTAAGTATTAAGTGCGCTGCCTTTTTTTGTTAAGACAATAGTATCACTGTATGAGATTGCGCATGGAATTTTTTTTCACTGGTAGTAGTATTTTGCATATCATAAATTTCTAGCAACAACTTCAAAACATTATAATCCAAAATGAAAGAAAGAGGCAGTGCGTTAAGTGGGTGATATGCCTTTTCTCGGTTCTGTTATTAAAAAGTTCCGAATATGACAAAAAATCGGAGGTGGTGTGATAAAAAAGTGCAAGCCACCCCCCCTTTTTTTATGATAAAATAAAATCACTTATATATAATGGAAAGGGGTAAGGAAAAAATGAAAAAGAGAAGGCGAATCTTATCGCTTGTCTTTGCAGCCTGTCTTGTGATAACGGGAATTGTTTCGGGCGCAGGTGTGCAGAAGGCCGAAGCAGCTGCAAGAACAGAAGTAATCGATGTTACGGATTACGGAGTATATCCGGACAGTGGGAAGGACAGTGCAATCGGAATACAGAAAGCAATCGCAGCTGCGAAAGATGCAACGAAAGAGGGAAAAGAAGTCAAGATTAATTTCCCGGAAGGACGCTATGATATCTATCCAGATAAAGCAATAGAAAGAGAATTATATGTTTCCAATACTGTAGGTGCCGATCAGAACAATAAAATGAAGAAGATCGGTATTTTTCTGGAAGATATGGATCATGTTACCGTAGATGGAAACAACTCTCTGTTTATGTTCCATGGTAAAATGACAACATTTGCAACAATCGGTTGCGAAGATGTTGAATTTAAAAATTTTGCAGTGGATTTCCAGGTTCCGACAGTTATTGATATGACTGTTGAGAGTGTAGAGGGAAATACAGCAACTATGTATATTCCTGAGTGCTATAATTATGAAGTTGCAGGAACAACGATTAAATGGTACAGCGATGTAAGTCCTTATACAGGTCAACGTTACTGGAGTATCTCCGATCTGTCAGGTTATCATACCCAGCGGGAAGATACCGTACAGGGAATCAAATTCGGTGCAGGAAATGGAAATGCTGCATTAAAAGGTGTAGCTTCTATGGAGGATCTTGGAAATCATCGTGTAAAGATTACATATAATAGTAAAGCCGGTGAAGTTCAGAACGGAATGTGCTTTCAGTCACGTCCGACCGTACGTGATCATGCAGGAACGTTTTTCTGGAAGAGCAAAGATATTAAGATGACTTCTCTTGATATCCAATTCCTTCATGGATTTGGTATGGTAGGTCAGCATTCTGAAAACATTACAATGGAAGATGTTGATTTTGAAGCACCAAAGGAAAGTGGAAGAACAACAGCCGGATATGCTGACTTTGTACAGATGTCCGGATGCAAAGGAGCAATCAATATTAATAACTGTACCTTTGCAGGTCCTCATGACGACCCGATCAATATCCACGGAACATTTAACACAGTTACATCCATCAGTTCTGACAGAAGAACAATCACAGTACAGTACAACCATCATGAAACAGCTGGTTTCCCGAACTTTTTCAAAGGTGACGAAATCGAGTTCATGACAAAGGGAAATATGATCACAGTTGAAAATTCCGTTCGTACAGTAACAAAAGTTGACGGACCGGACGGAATGGGCGGAAACATGGGTGAAGGTTCAGGAAGTCTGACAACCATCAAGCTGACATTGGATAAGGCAATTCCTGCCGACGTTCAGGTAAATCAACATGTGGTAGAAAATATCACTTATACACCAGCTGTCAACATCAGCAATTGTGAATTTAAGGAAGTTCCGACAAGAGGAATCCTTGTAACTACAAGAAAACCAATTGTCATTGAAAATAATACATTTGACGGAATGAGTATGGCAGGCATCTATATTTCTGATGATGCTCAGGGCTGGTATGAGTCAGGTCCGGTCAGAGATGTGACCATCCGTAATAATACATTTACAAGAGGAAATGCACAGGCAATTTTCATTGAGCCTACCAATCCGACTGTATCTACGGAAAAGACAGTACATTCTAATATTAAGATCGAGAACAACACTTTCTTTACGTACAATAAGAGAGTTCTTGATGCAAAGAGTGTAGATAAACTCACCTTTAAAAATAATAAAATTTACAGACAGAATCCGATCAACGGAAACGGATCTCTGAATCTGGCAGTAAAAGAAGGAAGTTCAGCAGAACTGGAAGTAGCCAATAGTGCAGAGCTGGAAGTAAGCGGAAGTGGTGATACCTTATCAGGAAAACTGTACAACTTTAATGGTTGTAAAAATGTAGTGATCGAAGGAAATGAGTATGACGGTGGATTGAATGCCGGAAGTTCAATCAGCAACATGACTGCTTCTGATATTACAGTAACCAATGATGCAATGAAGGTAAACGCAGATTCCACAACAGCACCGAACGGAACGATGTACTACGAATCTGACAATGAAAAAGTAGTAAAGGTTTCCAGTACAGGTGTCGTAACTGCAGTAGGAGCAGGAACAGCCAATGTAACAGGATATATGGTTGTTGGAGGACGTAAGTTCCCGACCAATGCAGTGACATTTACAGTCAATGGAGGTGACCTTGGCAATCTGCCGGATGGAATTGAACTGACAGCGGCAGAAAATAAAGAAAATATTAAAGTAAATGATACGATCCAGTATACCGCAGATCTGAAATGGAACGCTGAAGAGAACGGTGCAGACAAGAACAGCGCAGTGACATGGAAGGTCTATGATGCCAAGACCGGAATTGAGACTGATAAAGCAACAATCACTGAACAAGGACTTCTGACAGCAGTAAAACCGGGAAGTGTTGTAGTGACAGCATCTACAGCCAACGGTTATGAAGCATCAAAACTGGTATCCATCTGGCAGGATGGAAAGACAATCACATCAGATATTACAGTAGATTATCCGACAGCATCTGACAAATATCGTGTAAGCTCAACCGTTAAAGGCGGACTGGAACAGGATTTCACCGGTCAGGGGCTTTTCAATCAGCAGACACCGAGCAATGTCCTTGTAAAACCATTGCCGGAAGGAACAGACAGAACAAATCTGACACTTGTATTCAAACTGACAGGTGCAACTCCTGCAAATACATGGGCAGATGCAGGAATCTATCTCTATGATGATGCGGACAATTATGTAGCACTGGAAAAGAAGCATCGTGATGGCTCTACCAGTGCAGTAGCACTTGTAAAAGAGCAGAACAGAAGTGCAGTAGAGGAACCATATAATAACTGGGCAAATGTAAGCACAAATCCAATCTGGCTGAAATTGGTAAAAAATAATGCCACAGTGACAGCTTACTACAGTGCAGATAAGAACAACTGGACCACCATCGGTTCGAGAACAGACTGCGGTTTCCTGAGCGGTAATTTTAAGCTGGCAATCGCAAGCCAGGGAACTAATACAGGATCCATCACTTATTCTGATGTTACAGTGAATAATAAAGAAGTAAAATTAGTTGAAGAGGCAGTGAAACCGACCGCCTCCAATGTTAAGGTAACATATGACGAAGCTGCTGACAGCCTGACAGCGGCAGGAGATACTACAGGACAGTCCGTAATTGTAAAATGGGCAGTTGCTGATAAAGAAAATGGAAACTATTCCATTATCAGCGGAGTAGAGGGAACTTCTCTGACAGCTTCTAAAGCATTGAAAGGCAAATATGTGAAAGCTGCTTATGTACCGCTGATCGGAACAGGTGCAGCAGGAGACATTGTATGGTCTGATGCAGTAAAAGTAACCGGAAATGGCACAGATTCAGGTGCATCAGCAGTCAAATCTGCAAATGCAGATCTGGCGACAGCTGATATAAAAACTAGTGAAAGTACAGACATGTTCCAGTTTGTAAAAGGAACAACTTTCTATCAGACAACAGCGGGAAGTGACGTTCAGGAAATCAAGTATTCCTTTGCAGCAGAGGATACAAAGGCAACAGTAAAAGTGCTGGTGAATGGAAAAGAAACAGCTGAACTGAGCGGAAACGCAGTTCTCACAAGCGGAAGAAATCTGATCGAGGTAAATGTTACAGCAGAAGATGGCGTGACAATGAAAAAATATCGTTTCACAATCAGCCGTCAGGGAGATAACAATGCATTGTTGGAAAGCATGCAGGTAAACGGACAGACAATCGAACTGGCAGAGGGAGTTTATGAATATAGTCTCCCAATTGCAACAGGAACAACAACAGCGCAGGTTACAGCGACAGCACAGAGTACAAGAGCAACTGTTTCCATCGTGAACGGAAAAGAGGTTACATCCGCAGCACAGACTGTTCAGGGAGTCGTGACAGTTGCACCGGGAATCAATGAGATTACGATCCGTGTGACACCTGAGACAAGTGCAGAGCCGGTCTACTATAAACTGAAACTGAAAGTGCCGAATGCTGCAAATGCACGTTTGGAAGCATTAAGCCTTGGAGGAAATGTATCTCTGAAAGAAAACTTTGATGCAGATACATTAAAATATACAGCATCTGCAACAGAATCTGCTGTGACAATCAATGCAACAGCAGAAGAGGCGGATGCAACCGTAGAAGTTATCTGGAAAGATAAAGTGATTCAGACAGGAACAGGAAGTGCTTCGGCAGAACTGGGACTGACAGAAGGTGACAACAATGTGAAAGTGAAAGTAACTTCTGCGGATAAGTCCACAGAAAAGACTTATAAAGTAACAGTTCATGCATCAGGAGATACATGGTTATCTGATCTTGACTGGACATCACAGACATCCGGAGATTCAGGTAATCCGACAAGAAAAGATAAGAGCTGTGGAAACAACACACTGACGTTATGGGACGGTTCAAAGGAAGAAACCTTTGATAAAGGAATCGGAAGCCATGCAGATTCTACAATCATTTACGATCTGACTGGCAAAGGATATACGAGTTTTTCATCTTATTATGGTGTAGACCGTGAGACAAAGATAAATCCTTCTCAGGCAAGTATCACATTTAAGGTATATGTGGATGGAAATCTGAAGTTCACAAGTGATGTAATGGGAACTAACACAGCAAAAGGATTTACAGGTGATATTGATATAACTGATGCAACAGAACTGAAATTGGTTATGGACAAAGGTGCAAATAACTGGAGCGATCATGGTGACTGGGCAAATGCGAAACTGACAAAACCGTTTACAGCGCCGCAGCCAGTAGTTGTGACCGTTCAAGTAAATGACCCGGCAATGGGAAGTGCAGTAACCGATAAGAACGAGTATCAGAAGTATGATACCGCTACAGTAACAGCAACAGCAAATCCAGGATATCATTTCGTAAACTGGACAAACGCAGAGGGAACAGAAGTCAGTGATGCAAATCCACATGTATTTGATGTGACAGAAGATGTGACACTGACAGCAAACTTCGTAGCAAATCCTGTAGTAAAGAAACAGTATACAGTAACAGCAACAGCAAGTGCTGAAGCAATGGGAACAGTCAGCATGGATCATGAGGACGGAATCTACGAAGATGGAGAAAAGGCAACAGTAACAGCAACAGCGAAAGAAGGACATCATTTCGTAGGATGGAAGCTGAAAGATGCAGAGGATATTTTAAGTACCGATGCGAAGTATACATTTAAGGTTGAAAAGGATGTAGACCTGATCGGAGTATTTGAGAAGGATGCAGAGCCAGTTAAACAGTATACAGTAACAGCAACAGCAAGTGCTGAAACAATGGGAACAGTCAGCATGGATCATGAGGACGGAATCTACGAAGATGGAGAAAAGGCAACAGTAACAGCAACAGCAAAAGAAGGATACCATTTTGTAGGATGGAAGCTGAAAGATGCAGAGGATATTTTAAGTACCGATGCGAAGTATACATTTAAGGTTGAAAAGGATGTAGACCTGATCGGAGTATTTGAGAAGGATGCAGAGCCAGTTAAACAGTATACAGTAACAGCAACAGCAAGTGCTGAAACAATGGGAACAGTCAGCATGGATCATGAGGACGGAATCTATGAAGATGGCAAAGAGGCAACAGTAACAGCAACAGCGAAAGAAGGATACCATTTTGTAGGATGGAAGCTGAAAGATGCAGAGGATATTTTAAGTACCGATGCGAAGTATACATTTAAGGTTGAAAAGGATGTAGACCTGATCGGAGTATTTGAGAAGGATGCAGAGCCTGAGCAGGTGATAACTGCAGAAGAAATCATGCGTCGTATTATTGCAGATAAATCTTTTGCAACTTCTATTAAGAAAGATACGAAGAAACTAGCATTACCGGAAGTACCAGAAAACGCACAGATTGAGATTTGTAGTGTGAATCCAGAAGGAATTATCGCGCTGAATGGCGAGGTGAATACACCGCAAGAGGATACAGAAGTCATCGTAACAGTAAAGGTAACTGGAACAGATGGAAGTGTTGCCACTAAAGAGTTTAAGGTTATGGTAGAAGGAAACGGTGAGACAGAGAAACCAAATCCAGAGAAACCAGATAATGGAAATAATAACAGCAATAACAATGGAAATGCTGGAAATAATGGCAATAGTGGTAATAACAGCGCTAATGGAAATGTGAATCAGAGTGGAGCAAAGGACAATAATGCTAATAGCTCAACTCCGAATGGTGGTGCAGGACAGAACACGGTAAAGGCAATCAAGACTGGAGATACAGCGAATTTCGCATTGTATGGAATTGTAATGATAGCCGCTGGGGCAGTAATCGCAACACTTGTATATCGCAGAAAAAGAAGCTAATCTAGATGAACAGAAACAGACCGTTATGAATTACGGAGCTGTGAAAAGTAAAAAATTATAGAAGACTGCCGGGATATTCTGAAGAGTATCCCGGCAGTCTTCTATAAGAAACCACTTCTTGGCTGTAATGGTTTATATTCCTTGAATGCATGTTACAACCACAGAACATTATAATCCAAAAACGAAAGAAAGGGGTAGCGCGCTAAGTGAGTGATAAGCCCTTTCCAGGTTCTGTTATTGAGAGTTCCGAATATGACAAAGAATCAGGAGGGATGAAACAAAAAATACGAGTTGTATTCTTATTTTTATGAGATACTAAAATTAACTATATATAATGATTTCTCGCTCGGTAAAAGATAAATCCAGATTCCAAAACCGTTCAATGATATCCCAGGTGGAACGAGCAAGAGTATTTGGATAAGGATAATATTTACGAAGATTCCGAGAGATTAATAAGGAAAAGGAGGAAGAGAGTAGGCTATAAAAAGTCTAAAAAGAAAAAAGTATGAAAAAGTATAATTTAAAAAGAAAAGGTATGGCAGCAGCTGCACTGACACTTGCCTTTGGAATGTTTACTCCAAGTGTTTCATTTGCGGCAGGAACTCCGGTCAATGTGCTTTCTGAAACAGAAAGCCAGATGAGTTCTGATAAAGAAGTTGTTTATGTAAACAATTATTCGGCAGCAAAACGAGATGTCAATTTTAATGACAACTGGAAGTTCTATTTGGGAGATGGATCAGGTGCGGAAGAACCGGCATTTGATGATTCTAAATGGGAACATGTAAATCTGCCTCATGACTACAGTATTGAACAAGAGTATTCAACGAAGATGGAAGCAGAAAGCGGATATCTTCCGGGTGGAATTGGCTGGTACAGAAAGAGTTTCACGCTTGGAAAAACAGCGGAGAATAAACGTGTGCGAATTGATTTTGGTGGCGTATATATGGATGCTACAGTTTGGGTCAATGGAACACAGGTGGGAAGCCATCCGTATGGATATACTCCATTCTCATTTGATATCACTGATTTGGTGAAATTTGATGGTGAGAATGTAATTACGGTAAAGGTAAATCATCAGACACCATCCAGCCGTTGGTATTCAGGAAGTGGTATTTATAGAAGTGTAGATTTGAATATTGTAAATCCTGTACATGTTGACTTATATGGGACAAAGGTAGAAACTCCAAATTTGGAAACAGAAAAAGACGGAGCGGTGACTACTAATATTAAGACAACTGTAGCCAACGATTCAGACAGAGAACAGAATGTGACATTGACTCATACCATTTTCAAAAAAGGTGGGGAGCCAAGCGCTAATATCGGAACTGTGACAACAGAAACAAAAGCGATTGCGGCAGGTGAAACCGCAGCGATTGATGCAACAGTAAATGCACAGAATCCAGAATTATGGAGTACTACAAATCCGGCGCTTTATACAGTGCGTACAGAAGTAAAGATTGGTGAAGAGGTTGTAGATACTTACGATACAGAATATGGATTCCGTTATTTTAAATTTGATGAAAATAGTGGATTTTCATTAAACGGAACAAATATGAAACTGAAAGGTGTGTGTATGCACCACGATCAGGGAGCGCTTGGAGCAGAGGCATGGAAACGTGCAATTGAGCGTCAGGTGGAAATCTTAAAGGAAATGGGATGTAACTCAATTCGTGTTACACATAACCCGGCGGCAGAAGAACTGATAAATATTTGTAATGAAAAAGGTATCCTTGTTGTAGAAGAGATGTTTGATGGCTGGCAAAATGCTAAGAATGGAAATAACAATGATTATGCCAGATTTTTCAATCAGACAATAGATGAAAGCAATCAGATTCTTGGAAAAGAAAATGGAATGACTTGGGCAAAATATGACTTAACAGCAACAGTAAAACGTGGTTGGAATGCTCCGTCAGTTATTATGTGGTCCCTCGGAAATGAAGTTCAGGAAGGTGCAACCGGTGTATTGACACAGGCGTATGCAAATGTTCAGGCGAATTTGATTGATTGGACAACTGCGTTGGATACCACAAGACCGGCAACACGTGGCGACAACGTGTTAAAAGGTAATAAGATTGGAATACCGAAAAACATGATGGATGCTATGACAACTGCAAATGGTACGGTTGGTTTGAATTATTGTTCTGGAAATGATTATGATACGCTTCATAATAGTAACCCAAATTGGAAGTTGTATGGTTCTGAAACTGCTTCAGCAGTCAATAGTCGAGGTGTATATGACAGAATAGATGGAAGTAAGACGGGGCAGAAGTTAACATCCTATGATAATTCAGCAGTTAACTGGGGGGCAGTTGCCAGCAGTGCCTGGTACGAGGTTATTAAGAGAGATTTTGTGGCAGGCGAATATGTATGGACCGGTTTTGATTATATTGGAGAGCCGACACCATGGAACGGAACTGGAAAAGGAGCACAAGGAACATGGCCGTCTCCAAAGAATTCATATTTTGGAATTATTGACACTGCAGGATTTCCAAAAGATAGTTACTACTTCTATCAGAGCCAGTGGAATGACGAAGTAAATACCCTTCATATTTTACCGGCATGGAATGAAGATGCAGTGAAGAAAGATAGCAGTGGAAAGGTTCCGGTTGTCGTTTATACAGATGCGAAAAAAGTAGAATTATTCTTTACAGATGCAAAAACGGGTGATAAGAAAAGCCTTGGGACAAAGGAATTTACACAGAAACAGTCAAATACACAAGGGTATACATATCAGTATTATGAAGGCACGGATAAGTCTGGTACAGAACATAAGAATTTATATCTGACATGGCAGGTTCCGTATAAAGCAGGTACAATTTCAGCAGTAGCTTACGGACAGGATGGACAGAAAATTTCAGAGGAAAAACTGAATGGTCGAACATCTGTAACAACCACCGGTGAGAAGAAGAATTTAAAAGCTACAGTTGACCGCGATACAATTGCAGCAGATGGAGCGGACTTAACTTATGTAACTGTAGATGTAACAGATAAAGATGGAAATATTATTCCGAATGCGGAAGATAAAGTAAGCTTTAAAGTAGAAGGCGAAGGTAAACTGGTGGGTATTGATAACGGAAGACAAGACGATCATACCTCCTATCAGGCAAATAGCAGAAATGCATTTGCAGGAAAAGTACTGGCAATTGTACAGTCTACAAAAAAAGCGGGAAGTTTCACAGTAACAGCCAGTGCAAAAGGTCTGGAAACTTCTTCAGTGACAGTAACAACGACTTCGGTAGAACAGGATACAACAGGAGAAAAGGCTATCAGTTATTACGAAATGTCTAAAAACTACTATGTAAAAACCGGTAATATGCCACAGCTTCCGAGTACTGTTAAAGCAGTGTATACAGATGGAAGTGAAAAAGAGATTCCTGTAACATGGGATGCAATTACAGAAGAACAGATTGCACAGAGTGGTACATTTTCTGTAGCAGGTACAACAGAGGCAGGAGATACTCTTACAGTAATCGTCAATATGATTGACCAGGTAGTTTCCCTGCTGAACTATTCAACAACTGTTCCGCTTGGAACGAAACCGACACTTCCGGAATCCAGACCGGCGGTACTTCAAGATGGTGAAGTAATGAATGCGTCCTTCCCAGTTGCTTGGGGAGAACCGAATGGAAGTTACGATGCAGAAGGAATTGTGACAGTGAAAGGAACAGCAGATGTTCTAGGACAGAATGTAGAGGTTACAGCGACCATTCGTGTAGAAAAACAGAAGATAGAGCTAGGCTCCAGTGTAAGTAGCGCAGCATACTTAAGTCAGGATGTACCGGAAGGACAACAGTCAGATACACTGGATGCAATTAAGGATGGAAAGAAAGAAATTGGAGACAACAATAGTGGAGGCGCAAATCCAACTTGTTGGTCAAACTGGGCAACTAGAAATACAGATCCAACTTCTGAAATCACATTCCGCTATGCTACTCAGCAGCGTGTAGGAAAAATTGTTGTATATTATTCCAAAGATAATGGTGCAATGACATTCCCTCGGGAAGGAAGAACAAAACTCTTTGTATCTGAAACAGGAGATGAAGGAAGTTGGAAAGAACTTTCAGTGGAAGAAACAATTGCGGAAAATGAAAGTCCAGAACGTGTAAAAGCATATACATATACATTTGATCCAACTGTAGCAACTTTTGTAAGACTGCAAGTAACAAATACAACTCCTCAAGAGGCAGGAAAAACAGAAACATGTACTGGTATTACAGAAGTAGAGATTATTGAGTGGAATGGTTCATATACGACCAATTCTACTGCAAATCTTTCTAAATTAACGGTAAATGGTCTTGAGTTAAGTGAGGAAGAACTTGCTGCAGGAAGTTTTGATACAGAAGCTATTGTTATTGATACAATAGACTATGTGGCAGCTGATAATGCAGCGGTAACTTATGTACCGCCGTATGAAAATAAAGCGAAGCTAATCATTGAATCAGAAGATCATACAACCAGAAATGAATTTGTCATCAACTTAGACGGAAAAGGTGTTGGAAATACAGATCCAGTTTATGCAGGACGGGATTATGATACCCAAAAAATATCGGTGACAGCTGGAAGTGAACAGAGTGGACAAGGCAATGAAGGTCCGGCAAGATATGTTTTAGATGGCAATGAAGGTACTATCTGGCATACATCATGGAATCCGCAAGCGAGTCGTGATACATTTTGGATTAAATTTGAGTTAAATGAAATTACTAGCCTAGATGCATTACGCTACAAAGGACGTGGTGGTGCTTCAAATGGACGTATCAGTAAGTATCGAGTAGAGGTAAGTAAGGACGATCAAAATTGGACAGAAGTTTCTGTTGGAAATTGGGATAATACAGATGACTGGTATATCGCAATGTTTAATGAACCGACAGAAGCAAAATATGTTCGACTTACCGGCGTTGAAACTTATGGTGAAGGATCACAGCAGAATAAATTTGCAAGTGCTGCAGAGATTCGCTTGCGTAAAGCAGATTCAAAGACAGACATTTCAGATGCAACTGTTTCTCTTACAAATGAGAAAAAACTGGTTTCTGTTGTAGATAAAGATCATCCGGTAACATTGTCAAAAGAAGACATTGAAGTTACCTTGGGAGATAAGGTGCTCAGATATGGCATAGACTACAAACTTACTTATAATAATAATGAGGCACCAGGAACTGCAACTGCAATCGTAACAGGTATTGGACAGTATGGATATACAGGAAGTCAAGAGGTATCATTTACAATTGAGTTGAAAAAACCGGAAATGAATAATATTTCCATAAAGAGCTTCCCGACAAAAACAACATATAAAGAAGGAGAAACCTTAGATCCTACAGGTCTTGTACTTACTACATCATATGACAATGGTACAACGGCGGATGTTGTATATTCAGAAGAGACTGCAAAAGACTTTGCATTTAATCCAGATACAAAGACAGCGTTGTCTAAAGGAAATACAAAAGTAACAGTGACCTATGGTGGTTTTGAAACAGAGTTTGCAATCACAGTGACAGAAGCTAAGAAACCAGATCCAGAAAAGCCGGGTCCGGAAAAGCCGGATCCAGAAAAGCCGGATCCAGAAAAGCCGAGTCCAGAAAAGCCGGATCCAGAAAAGCCGAATCCAGAAAAACCGAATCCAGAAAAACCGGATTCAGGAAACCAGGGTTCAGGTAAACCGGACGGAAATGGTAGCTCCAAAGGAAATACAGGCAATACAAACAATTCAAATAATGCAGTACAAACAGGGGATACTGCATCAGTAGGAATTTGCGTAGTTGCATTAGCAGCAGCTGGTATAGTAGGAATAGTAGGAGCTATAATGATTGGAAAGAAAAGGAAAGATGTTAAATAATCAATTTGAAGAGTATTATGTGACAATCCTTTTAAGGAGGAAATTTTGAAAAAATTACGAATTGATCGAAAGAACAAAAAAGGCTTTCAGAAATTCGCTGCAGGAGTCATGGCATTAGTAATGACTGTTTCCGGACTGACAATATCGCCAGTCCGGAGTGAAGCTGCGGCTGCAGAGTATGAAATTTATCCGAATCCACAGGTGGTTCAATATACGGAAGGTGACTATGTTATCAAAAACGAGGTCAATGTAGTATATGAATCAGGAATCGATCAGGCAACGAAAGATCGATTAGCAGAAGCACTTGCGTTGAAAGACGGGGTAACAGTGACCACATCCGAGTCAATTGAAGAGGGCAAGACGAATATTCTTGTTGGAATTGATGGTTCGGGAGAAGTTGCAGATACTTACGCAAATGAACATGTGAATATGCAGTCAGCGGATTTGTATGAAAAGCTGGACGCCTATGTATTGGATAGTAATAATGATGTGATCACTGTAGTAGGTGCAGACACAGATGCAAGTTATTATGGATTGACGACGTTGTATCATATTTTGAAGCAGATGGATAGTAATACCATCCGGAATTTTCACATTGAGGACTGGGCAGATGTTGCAAGTCGTGGATTTATTGAAGGGTATTATGGAAATCCATGGTCTACAGAAGATAGAATCAATCTTATGAAATGGGGCGGTTATTATAAACTGAATTCCTATTTCTATGCACCGAAAAATGATCCAAAGCATAATGCAAAATGGAGAGAATTATATACAGAAGAGGAACTGAATACATTAATCAGACCTTTGGCAGAAGCTGGGAATGCATCTAAATGCCGTTTTGTGTATGCACTTCATACGTTTATGTATAATCCGGTTAGATTTGACGGCAATTATCAAGCTGATTTAAAAGCAGTACAAGATAAACTTGCTCAGGTGATTGATGCCGGTGTCAGACAGGTTGCAATTCTGGCAGACGATGCGGGAAACGTAGGTGGAAATAATTATAATAAGTTTTTAACGGATATGACAGCGTGGCTGGCAGAAATGAAAAAAACATATCCGGATTTGAAACAGACGTTGCCGTTTTGTCCACAGGAATATATGTACAACGGACAGGCATATTACAAAAATTTCCCGGAAAATGTACAGGTTGTTATGACAGGCGGTAGAGTATGGGGCGAAGTAAACCAGAACTTTACCAATACATTTACGAATAATGCGGGACGCGGTCCTTATATGTGGATTAACTGGCCTTGTACAGATAATTCTAAAAGCCATCTGATCATGGGCGGATATACAACATTCCTACATCCAGGAGTTGATCCGGCAAAGATTCAAGGTATCGTACTTAATCCGATGCAGCAGTCAGAGCCAAGTAAAGTGGCAATTTTCGGAAATGCATGTTATTCATGGAATATTTGGGAAAATGCAGATATAGCAAACAAGGCATGGCAGGATTCTTTCAAATATGTAGACCACAATTCAGCAGCGAAAACGGAAGCCTCTACAGCGTTGTATGAATTGTCTAAACATATGATGAATCAGAACATGGATTCTCGAGTAACAGCATTGCAGGAATCCGTAGATTTAGCTCCGAAACTGACGGATTTTCGTGATAAATTAAAGACAGGTACAGTTACTGTAGAAGAAGCGGATGCATTGATTGCGGAATTCCAGATTTTACAGAATGCAGCTGCTGTTTATAGAGAACAGGCTGTAGACATAAAGGTTAGAGATCAGATTGTATATTGGCTGGATTGCTGGGATGATACAACTGTTTCAGCAATTGGATATTTGAATGCTATTAAGGCAATTGTCAATGAGGATGCAGATACTGCACTTCGTTATAATGCAGAAGCAAAAGCTGCATTCGAGCAGTCAAAGACACATGAACTCTGGTATCTGGATCATTATGAAAAAGCAGAAGTCGGAGTACAGCATATTGTTCCGTTTATTAAAGCGATGGCAAAATATGTAACTGATTATATTGACACCGGAATCAATCCAAATACACAGAAAAGATATACAGGAACTGTTACATATGAGCAGATATCTATACAAAATAACGCATCGGAAGATAAATATTTTGATGGAGATAACAGCAGTGAAGTATGGCTGGCAAAAGGACCATACGAAAACCCCGGAAGAGATACAATTCCAGCAGGAGCAACATTGACAGTTACTTTCCCGGAGCCAAAAACAATTGGTTCCTTCCGTTTGGTGCAGGGAGTTTCAGCAAAGAGTGATAAGTTCAGCAATGCAGATGTAGAGTATCAGATTGAGGGAACGAGTACATGGACAAAAGCGGGTACATTGTCGGATAAAGGTGATCAGACCATTTCATTCGGAAATGTTGCTAATGTAAAAGCGGTGCGTATTCATAATAATACAGTAACAGGAGGCTGGGTAAGAATTGGTGAAATAGAGATTCTTTCTCCGGCAAATGAAGATGCAAGTGGTGCGAGAGCAGGGCTTTATACGAACGTTGATACAAATATCACTGCAAGTCTGGAGGAAGGCAGAGTTTCATTAAGTAACGGAACAGTTACATTGAACAAAGACGAGTATATCGGAGTGAAACTTGGCGATATCAAAGCAATACAGAATATTACAATTCCGGCACTTTCGGAAAATGTAGTTCTGGAGACGTCTATGAATGAAATCACATGGAAGCCTTACGCAGCGGATACAAAAAATGTAGATGCAGCGTATATACGCATTAAAAATAATGGCGAAGAAGCAAGCCAGATTACTTTGAATGATTTTAAAGTGACTTATAAGTTTGTCGGAGCTAAAAAAGTAGATACAGACTTTGAAAAAGCACAGGATGCAAATGATATGCGTGTGGCAGGAACTGTTGGAAATGTATTTGATGGAAAATTAAGTACATTGGGTATGATCAATGGAAAACAGGAAGCTGGCAAACATATCACATTTGATCTGGGACAAGTTATTCACTTTAACTCTCTGCGTTACTATATTGTAGAAACACAGTTGAATTATTTGAGAAATGCAAAATTTGAAGTGTCAACAGATGGTGAAAACTGGACAGAGGTTATGACGGTTGGAAAACCAACTCAAAATGTGCATGATAATACAGTAGCGAAAGACATGCAAGGCATTACTCTGACCCATGATGATAAAAATCCGGGATATATGTATAAAGAAGCAACAGGTCTGGATGTAGATGGAAGATATATCCGCATCATGCCGAATGAAACATATAATCATAGATGGGTTGCAATTAATGAACTGCAGATCAATGGAGGAGAATATATTTCTCCTGAGCAGAGTAGACAGATTGTGTCAGAAGCAATTGAAGAAGCAGGAAAGCTTCCGTCTAATATGCGGGATGGAAGCTATGGTACAACTTATAAGTCTTCTAAAAAGAACAGCTCATTTACCTGGAGAGTGTTAGATCCAACATCAATCGCATCTGTTCGTCTGATACAGATCGGCGATATTTCTAAAGCAGATGTTACAGCAACTTATTTAGATAAAAGTAATGTTACAAAAGCTAGTGAAAAAGTAAACCTTGGAAAACTGAATCAAGTAATCAATGAGTTTGTTATTCCGGAAGGAAAAATGCTGGAAACACTGACTGTTACTTGGAAAGATGTAATTCCGGAAATTGCTGAGATTGAAACTTCATCAGAACGTGGCGGAGAAGTAAACAAAGAAACATTAAAAGCAGAGCTTGCAAAAGCAGAGGATGACACATGGACAGCTGATAGCAAAACAGCTTACACACAGGCAAAAGAAACTGCACAGGAAATCTATGATAATGAAAATGCAAGTCAGGCAATGGTGGATTCAGCGATTAAAGCATTAGAGTCAGCACGTACAAATGCAAAGACAAAAGCGAATGAAGAAACCGTCGCAAATATGAAAAAAATGTTGGCTGAAAAAATCAGTAATGAGGAAACAATTTATACAAAAGTTACTTATTCTGCATATGCAAATGTAATTGGCAAGTTGGAAAAGGCAATGAAAACTCCGGATAATTTGTCGCAGACAGATGCAGATGAGCTGATGAAAAATGTGACAGAAGCGCAGAATAATCTTGTCTATTCTACAAGAAACAGAGAACTTGCAGAGCTGGAAACGAAAAAATATGATTTGGTTGAAGCAGATCCGTATACAAAAGCTAGTTATCAGGCGTTGACAGCGATTAAATCAGAAATTGATACGTTGGTGGCTACGGATAAAGAGGCAGAAATAGCCGGAACAGAACGTGTAAATCCAAAAGACTTTATTACTAAGAGAACTGCTTTCCAGAATAGCATGTTAAATCTAGTTGATATCAGTACTCTGAAGGCAGCGATTAAACAGTCAGAAAGCGTAGACGGTACTTTATATACGAAAGAAAGTTATCAGTCTTATGTTGCAGCTGTAGAAGCAGGAAAACAACTTCTTGATGCAGGTACAAAAGAACAGGTTGCACAGGCGCTGAAACTAATCGAAGAAAAATATAATGGATTGACTACAAGTGATAAAGCAGCTTTGGAGCAGATGATTCAGGCAGCGAAGGCATTGAAGGCTGAATCTTATACAGAAGACTCTTATAAGGAATTGATGGATATTGTCGCAGAGGCAGAAAAGAGCGCTGATGATAAATATATTGATAAGATTCAAGAGGCAATGAAAAAACTGGTTAATGTAGAAGCATTAAAGGATAAGATTCAGGCGGCTGAAAAAGTGGATAAGGAGTTGTATACAGAAGACTCTTATCAGAGATTAGAAGATGCATTGAAAAAAGCGAAAAAACTTCTGAAGTCAGGTAGTGCAAAAGAAGTAAAAGCAGCAACAGAAGAATTAGAAAATGCACGTCGCGCATTGGTACAGAAAACTACAGTAGATGTAGGAGGAAATCAAAATAATGCAGGTCAAAATACAGATCAAAAAGGTCAGGCAGTGCAAACTGGTGATGAAGGAAATCTTCTTCCGATAGTTTTGGTCATGGTAGCTTGCATAGCAATAATTACAGTAGTGATTATTCGCAGGAAAAGGAAATAGGGGGTAAGAAATAAAAGCTCACTGTTGGTATTTTTTGAACCAGCAGTGAGCTTTTGTAGAGAAATTTAAATGAATTTAACAGTGTAGTCATCTATACCTGAAAGGAAGTATTAATAATCCTGAAGCTATTTCCTTAATTTTTTTCATGTGTATTTTCTCCTTTAAATTTACATTATATTTTGCATTATAGCCATGCAGTAACTAAAGAATGTACTGATTGTGGTAGATGATATAGAAAAATCCATAGAGTTTTATAGGGATTTATTTGGCTTGCAAGTGATTCTTCAGAATGAAGGAAATGTGATTTTATCGGAGGGCCTTGTTTTGCAGGATGCGGACGTATGGGGGAAGACTTTGGATGAGATCTCGATGCCATTCAATAATATGATGAGCAACATTGATGTGTATGTCACCGGAAGCAATTCTAAGTTTCTGTCCAGCG
>ERZ836441.1314-NODE-1314-length-24571-cov-18.371716_pt1 | contig 24571 bp, 20 predicted proteins | sample MGYA00519686_ERZ836441 | MGnify/ENA primary metagenome ERZ836441 (study PRJEB31850, sample SAMEA3708800) | human gut metagenome | biome: human gut; feature: human-associated habitat; material: faeces | place: China | collected 2014 ... | reverse complement strand
GAAAATCACTATGGATTTTTTCTTAGGTGTCCAACTTCATTTTACAATCGACCAAAATAATCGTGTTCTAAAACCAAACGAAAGCCCAGCGTCAGCGGGTTTCGTTTGGAGAGGAGGCGCAAGGGAGCGTAGTTCGGAATACCTGATCCGTAAGGTGTTCCGAACGGTGCGGACTTTGCGCCGACGAGGGGTGTGGGGCAGCGCCCCGCAAACAAGCGGAAGGCGGGCGGCGGCTGTGCCGTTGACCAGACAAACGCGATGCTGGCCACCTCCAAGGAGGTGATTCTCCCGCGCCGAACACCCGCACTCCTCCTTCGGCCACAAGCGGCCCAACGCGGCGTTTCTTTTGCCTTGCGGGAGTTTACTCGCCGCACCTGGAAACTGCCCGCAAATCGCCGCACAGCGCCTCGACAGGGTCGATAGGGACGGTTTCTCCGGCACCCTCCAAATCGACACTATCGGCACGGCGCAGCTCAATCACTCGCTTTCCGTTGCTTCGGCGGATCACTGCAGCAATTCCGTTCTTCCTTAGGGCCTCAACGCTTTGCAGGATCATCCTTGAAATCTTTTTGGGTGTTACCCCTTCAGACTTATCAGGGTCGATCTTTTCGGAGAGTTCCGTGGGAGTGCCGATAAATATTGTTCTGGTGCTCATAAATGCAGAGAGGAGAACGACGATCCGATCCTCACGCAGCACGGGTTCTTCTCTGCTGTCCGAACCCAGCTCCCACACATTTTCCTCGCTGCGGCGAAGCTCCAGTTCCCGGTATTCGATGTCCCGGCCCACGCAGGTCAGTCTGGCCCTGCCGCTGCCCCGCTTTTCTTCCACCAGCGTGAAGCTGGAATCCACCGCACCGCTGATAGCGGTGGTGCCAGAGATCCGGTGGAACACATCTTCCGCCTTTTCTTTCCGCAGATGGTGGATGAGCAGGATGGCAATGCCGTGCTTGTCCGCCAGCCGTTTAAGCACAGACAGATCCCGGTAGTCATTAGCGTAGGTGGCGTCGTGGATCGGACGAACCATCTGCAGGGTGTCAATGATGACCAGCACGGTGTCGGGGTGTTCGGCGACGAATGCGTCCACTTGTTCCTCCAACCCCTGACCGATGATCGCACACTCTGTGCAGAAGTGGACGCTGTCTGGTGCGTCCTCTGTGATTTCAAAGAGTCGATTCTGGATGCGGAGGACGGAATCCTCCAGACAGAGATAGAGCGTGGTGCCCTGCTTAGTGGTCATGTTCCAGACTGGTTCTCCCTTGGCCACCGTCACCGCCAGCCACAGAGCAAGCCAGGACTTGCCCACTTTCGGAGAGCCAGCCAGGATGTGCAGGCCCTGAGAGATCAAGGTATCCACCACAAAATTGGGCGGCTCCAGCGGACGATCCATCAGGGTTCTGCCGTCCACTGTGATGAGGGGATGGTTCATTTTGCTGTTCATGTTTGGTACCTCCATTTCAAGAATTTGAATACAAAAAGCTCCCACCTCAAAAGAAGTGGGAGTAGTATTCATTTTAATTTTGAAATGGTTTATGGTAGAATGGAGCAAACGGAGGTGAGCCAATGGCGACCTATCAGATCTACGAACTCTCTGCCCGGGCGGTGATGAGTTATGCCGCAGAGCAAGACGGCGTTTACACCTTTGCTCTGAACCGCAGTGCCACCGAGCACTGCAAGGTACCGGGTGCCAAGCACGAGCAGGACAGCTGCGCCATGTTCCACCAGATGATGTACCAACTTCATGGGAAGGGCTGGCGGGAGCGTGGCGAGGAGAAAGTCACATCGCTTTCCGATGTGCTGTTCTATATGGACTTCGCCGGAATCTTTGACCGGCGTGGAACCGGAAAGACGCAGCAGGCCCGCCGGGAGAAGTCCAGAGATATGTTCCGCCCCGAGGGGATCACTCTGGAGTTCGGCAGCGGCCCACACCGCTATGTGGCTTTTGAACGCTCCGCCAGCATGAGCCGCCAATCCCGTCTCTCCTTTATCCGGGCGGATCTTTATGAGCCCATGCGCCAGCGGATCATGCTGAACATAGAGCTGGACCGATGTCAGCTCAGTAAACTCTACGCCTACAACGGCCTCATGTTTTCCAGCGGAACCCGGGTGGACAGCATCCGCATTGACAAAAATCACCGGGTCATCGTCATAGACAATCCAACCAAGAGAGTGGAGCGAGCCCCTGTCATCACCCTGCGGGAAGACAGAGAGCCGGGAACCTTCTACCGGGCGGATACACTGGAAGATCTGGACATCACCTGCTTTGACGGTGTGGGCCTTATCTCCAAAGAGTATGCGGAGGTGGTGGACAAGGCTTGCTGCGGCGGCCACACCCACACCTCCTTCCAGATCCGTATGCCCTACATCAAGGGGATGCTCCATCAGGTGGATTTCAAGGACTTCTTGAAGAGAAGCGGTACCCAGAGCATCGTAGACATCTGGGGCAAAGCGCACCCCGTCCGCAGTGTGGACATTATCCTCACCCGTAGTCAGTTCAAGGCGTGTGGCTGGCTGCGGGAGAACGGTATGACCTGGGAGGATTACTGGGATGCCTTCCGGGAGTACAATCACGCCCTATACATCACCAACCTTAGTAAGACGGAGCCGGAAAAGCTGGTAGAACTCAACTACCAGTTTCTCTCCACCCTCTCCATCCAGCCGGAGGAGTTTCGCCCCGCCGACCTGTCGGAGGGCTGGAAGCACAGTCCAGAGGATGATCCCCGGCAATGGCTGACCAAGGCCACCGAGGCGGCCTACTATAACTTTCGTGCCAACGAATCATATCAGCAGGAATACTTTCGCCGGGGCCTGAGCCAACCCAAGGGGAGTCGGGCGAATATCATGGCCCGGGTGCTGGAGAAGAACCCGAAGTTTATTCGGGAATCTATCTATGCGGAACAGCTGGACGGACAGGCCCGGAAGATCCTCCGAGGATATGCCGTTGGGCGGTTGCTGGTGCCAGGGGACAACCGTTTTCTCTCCGGTGACCTGCTGGAGCTGCTGCGGCAGTTAATTGCGCCCCGTGTGTTCCAGTTGCCCGGTGAGCGGGACTTCTGCAATCAGGTGATGGGAGATTTCTTTGCGGAGGACAGCTTCTTTGCATCCGGTGCGGCCTATGACCATGAGGACAGCTGCACTCTGCTGCGCAATCCCCACATCGCCCGGAACGAGGAATTGCAGCTGTCGGTGTATCCGGGGGGAGATGCACTGCGTCAACACTATTTTGGTCATCTCACAGATGTGGTCATGGTGTCCGCTGACAGTTTGGCAGCGGAGCGGCTGGGCGGCACCGACTACGATGGCGACCTCATCAAGACCATTGCCGATCCCATCCTGAACCGCTGTGTGAAGCGGAACTATGACTACGATGTCCACCAGCAGCTCTCCAACAACGCCAACCTGCCCCTGCTGAAAATTCCATCCTTGTCCGCGCCCAAGTCCGACGCCAACGACTGGCAAGCCCGGTTTCAGACAGTGGAGAACACCTTTGCTGCCCGCATCGGACAGATCTGCAACGCCGCCCTGGACCGCAGCGTCATCGCCTACAACGACCACACCGACCCGGAGGAGCGCAAGCGGTGCCGCTGGGACTTGGAAGCCCTGGCCATTTACAGCGGGCTGGAGATCGATGCGGCCAAGACCGGTGTGCGCCCCAATCTGGATGAATTTCTGGGCGTGAGGAAGGTAAAACGCACTCCATTCCTCCAGTACAAATATCTGGTGGAGCGGGCGGAGGAGCGCCGCCGCGCCTGGTACGAGCCCACCCACCGGGAGCGGCTGGAGACCTTCTTTGCCGGGATCGACTGGGACACGGTGGACTCCCCGGTGGAGCGATTGCCCTGGCTGGCCCGCCAGCTGGAGCGCAACACGCCCAAGATTCAGGAGAAACCAGCGAAGGACAGCGAACTATTCACCTTCGCCCAGGAACGAAGTTGGAAGAAACAGCTGAATGAGAACATTCTTTCTTCTGTTTCTGCCTTGCTGTGGGACTACGAGCACTGTCTCTCCCGCATCCGGGCCTGCCGCGCCCCTGCCAAGGGACAGCAGCGGAAAACGGACATTGACCGCATTCTCTACGCCAGGGGACAGGAAGAAGTCTACGACAGCGACGAACTGTATGCCTTCTTCCAGCAGCTTGCCCCGGAGCGTATCACCGCTCTGCGAAAGGAAATCGTAGAACAGCAGTGGCACCTGATGACAGAAAAACAGAGAGAAACATTTCTGCGGGAGCACCTGCCGGAGGCGGCGGACTACTACGATCTCCTGACCGACTTCCGCCATGGCGGGTTCCGTCTGCTGGGGGATCTGGTCTGCGATATCGACGATCTGGAGGCAGCGCGGGAACGGAAGCAGCTCCGCCGCCCGGCGGACTCCCCGGCCTTCCAGAAGATGATGGAGGCCTATCTGTCCGCCCCCTTCAGCGGCAATGAGCGGGCCGTGGTGTCCAAGGTCTGCCGCAAGCTACTAAATAAGATTGTACGGCCCAGTTTAGCGGTACCCTATGTGGTGGCCCTGGGCAAGCGAAATCTGCTGTGGGACCTGCTGCCGGACCACATGGAGGAACATGTTCTGGAGGTGGACCATGCTGAATGAGTGGAAAGAGTTTCAGGACTACACCGGTGTGGTAAACTACACTGCCTGGAACAAGCAGGACACCACCTATCTGGGCCGCTTTACCTTCGACACCATCCTGGACTTTGAGGGGCTCAACCGGGTGCTGACCATCTTGGCAAGAGGGTTTCTGTTTCATAACGAGAATGGCAGCTCCACCGAAGCACCCCGGGAACGCATCGACTATGCCAAGCGGGGCCTGTGTGCCTGGTGCAGTGTGCCGGACAGCAAAAAAGCCACGCCCCGGGAGGCGTGGCAGTTCGGCAGTGATTTTAGGGACCTTCATTCGGAATTTCCCAGCCTTGTGGATGAAAACGGCAGCGGATGGTTCCATAGGCATGTGCATCGGGTGGCGGCCTTTGTGCGGGAAAATCCGGAGCGGGTATCCAGCAGCGCCCGGAAGAAGTGTGTTGCCATTGAGAAAGGCTTTGACCAGGCCTGGCGGGACAAGGTGATCCAGATGCAGATCCCCTTGTTCGCCCCCACCACCAAGGGGCAGTGGGGATTGCGGTTTGACAGCTTTCTGGCCCAGGCTTTGGAGTTGGGACCGCTCTGGAATGAGGAACCAGAGCTGCCGCCCACGCTGGTGGAGCAGCTTCGCAGCCTCACACCCAAGGGTGTTCCTGTGGAGATGGTTGAGACACTGGTGGCCTACTACCTTCTCAACGAGCCGGAAGATTCCGACTGGGTAGTGCTGCCGGTGACCAACTTTGACGCGTACTTCGGCACCACCAGCTTTGGGCGGAAGTATCTGAAACAAATCCCGGAGACTATTTTAGAGCGCTCTGAGACTGGCTTTGGACTGTGCCGGTATCGGCTGGGGGAAGCTATTGTGATTGAGTAGAAAAATCAGGCATCCATCTCCACTTCTTTTGCTGGAGAGGGAGTTTTAGGGGTCCATTTATGGATTTCTTAATGTCATGCACTGAAGACGATGTATTCAAAATGGATGCCTGTCCATTTCAAAGTGATTCAGTTCATATGCCAGTTCCCACGCCAATTTAAACCCGCAAAGAAAACTGTCCACGGAGCGTTCCTCTGCAATCAGGCCCTGTGCGTCCATGATTCGGAGCACCAGTTTTCTCTCGGGTTTTTCCAGGCGCTCAATAAGTTGCCGGTAACAAGTTTCGATTTCCTGCTCAGCCTCTGCCATGGATAAAGCGATATACAATCTGTCATATAGTAGCTTCAGTGTGTTGTACATGCGTCTCGCCTCCTTGTAGCAAGACACAATAGCACATGTAAGCAAAAATAGCCAGCCTTTTATGAATATTTCCGATGAAATAGTGGTATTTTCAAAGTTTATATTGTTGCTCATCGTAATATTTTTTCATGCCAGTTAAAAGCCCTTTCAAAAATAGGACTGTTTCTTTTTTTATATCAATAAGCTGATCAATACTATAATCTCTGCCGCATTCTGCAAAGGATAAGGTTCCATGAGCAAGATCGTTTCGTCTTTCCTTTACTGTCTCAAGAACAATACCACCTCGGCTTCCTTCTTCAGCACTAAATCTGATTCCATGCTCATTGCATACATTCCGTATTTGTTGTGCGTCAAGGTTTCCACTAATGGCTGTGGCTTTTCTATCTAATTCAATTATCTCTCCATTAAGTATAGAATTAATAATTTCAAGCGCTTTGCTCTTGTATGAGTTAAAATGAGCTTGCTGATCATATACCTGCATGAATTTATATGCAAACCAAATATCCTTGATTTCTTTCCTAACTCCAGAATAAGTAAGACCTTCCTGTTTAACTTTATCGTATATCTCAAGGATTCCCCCCATTACGGTTGATTCCACCAGGTTGTAGATCATGAGCAAAGTATTGGCTTTTAATATTTTTATAAATTCTTCATTAAAATAGTGAGTATCGGTAGCGTGTCCAATAGAGCCCCTGTCTAATTCCTTTATCGCTTCGAAATACAAGTCAATTTCTTGAACACGCTCATCAAACATATCCAAAATAGCTTGCATTAATCAGCACCTTCAAGAAGCATATTTTTTACATAAAGAATGCGTCCGCTTACCCTTACAGGGGAATTACTGGCATGGGTAGTTGTATGGCGTTTGAACTCCTCCGAATCAAGCCATTCCATCGAATGAGGAACCAAGTCAGGCTTTTCACGCAAGGCCAATGCGACTCCAACAGAGATAGCTTCAAAGCGAACTCTTGGTGTAGATTTGGCCCGTGAAGTCTTCGCGAAACCAAATGGGAAGTATTTTTTTACAAAACTGAGCATTCGATCAAATTCTGTTTTCATTTTTTCGCCGTCAAAAGAATCTTTTGTGCTCTCAATGTAATCATCTAAAAAACTATCAACGCGATGATTGAACTCCTGATAATGGTCTAAAAATGCAAAGAATCTAATCACCAATTCCAACTGCTCATACCGTTTTTTCATAGTATCGCTTATAGGACACACTTCTTTGAATACATCGTCTTCAGTGCATGACATTAAGAAATCCATAAATGGACCCCTAAAACTCCCTCGACGGACTTCGCTTGGCTTAGCCTCTCTTCCTGTTGTGTTAATTCTGTTGAATATTTCCTGCCGGATTTCCAACGAAGTATCATCAGACAACACAATTACTCGCATATTGGTTTTATCAAATTTCTTGCGAAAATAGGCTGGTACATCGTTGTAGGAAAAGCCGTTTAATGAATTAAGTTTTTTCAGACCAGATAAAACTAAGTCGCCAGATATAAACTCTTCCATAGCTTGAGTTCGCTGCGCTCCGTCAATTATCTCACAACGGCCATCTTCAGTATCAGAAAAGAACATGAGCGGTATAGGAAGTCCTAAAAGAATTGACTCTACAAATCGATTTTTGTCCGCCTCATTCCAAATATACTGTCGTTGATATTCGTCGGGAATATAAAACTCATCAGACCTAAATTGTTGGATTAAGAAGTCTATCGTATAATCGCGTGTGTTATAGTCAATTTCTTTCCTCAATTTGCTAATTTGCTCTTCAGCAGCAACTTTTTGCGCCTCGCTAATAGTGACCTGCTTAGTAGACATTATCTCACCCCCATGTTATTTAAGTGATCCATAATGCTAAGTCCTATTGCTCGCCCCAATTCTACAGGGACGGCATTGCCTATGTGTACGCCGATACTTCGATTGGTCTCAAAATGTTCGGGATCAAGGAATTGATACTCCGGTGGAAAGGATTGCAATAATGCGCCTTCACGCATAGAGAGAGCTCGATTTTGTTCAGGATGCCCAAAGCGACCATTTCCATACCCATAGTACTGGGTAGTAATTGTCGGCGATGGCTTATCCCATTCCATACGACCATATACTGCACGATACCCTTTACCAGAAGCTTTTTTGTGACAAGGTAGTTTTAAATCATCATCCCAATCTTTCCATGATCCACCTGGCACTGATTGCCGAATTCTTCGTCTATTTGTTTGCGATAATCGACTGGCTCTATGAAGAGGGTCGTCAGGATCGACTGCACCATCTTCAAGATATGGTAAGTTTCCAATTGCATCTCTAACCGTTAAATAATGTTCCTCGTCAAATAACGGAGGAATCAATTCTATATTTCCAAGCCTTGATGCCAAAAGAACCAATCGTCGCCTGCTTTGTGGAACGCCATAGTCAGCGCAGTTAACGATTTTCCAGCAGCAATGGTACTGTAGTTCTTGTAACTTGCTAATGAAGTCGTTAAAAACTGGTTCGTGGGACAGTTGCGGAACATTTTCCATAGATACTACTTCCGGAAGTACGGCTTCAACTAAATTGGCAAAGTAGTATAGCAGCCGCCATTTATCATCCTTTTTACCGTTTTTATTGTATCTAAGCGAATATGTGGAAAACGGTTGACATGGGGCACATCCCACAAGTATTTTTGTAGTTCCTTCAGGAAAGTAGTTTTCTAATTCATCGCTTGCAAGTTGAGTAACATCGCGCAAAACAAATCGTGCACGATTATTATGTTCATATGCAAATTTGCATGAATTTTCAACATCAACACCTACAACTACAGGAACCCCTGCGAGTTCCAATCCGTGGGTGAGACCGCCTACACCACAAAATAAGTCTACCGCTGCAACCGGCATAACTATGGTTCCTCCTTGGACATAAGGGTTCTTTCACTATTTAACAAGCTTAATAGTTTCTCACTTAAGAACTCTTCATTTTTCTTCTTCAACTCGCACTCCCAAATCCGCAATACAATCCAGCCTCTTGCCTTAAATAGTGCGGTTACCTCTTGGTCATGCTTCATATTCCGTTCACGTTTCTTCTGCCAATATTCCTGATGGTCGGCGGGACGTGTATTCCGACAATCATGTCCGTGCCAGAAGCAACCATCCACAAACACAGCGATCTTTTCCTTGGGAAATACAAAATCGGGATGTCCCTTTACTTGATAGTTTCTTCGCCAGCCTGTGATTCCGTTATGCTTGAATATTTCAATCAAACGCAGTTCAGTGGACTTATTCTTTTTGGACTTGACCTGTCGCATGATGTCGGACCGTTTTTCCGCATCGAAAATATCCGCCACTACAAATCACCTGGCTTCAAACTCTATGCGGAGACTGGGATCTGTTTCTGCCTCCAGCACAATTTTGTTGTATCGGTCGATTATTCCGGAGAGAGTAGAGTTTCGCCTTGTCTCGTCGAAAAGGCTATGCTCATAAACGTTAGCAGATAAAAACTGCTGAACATCCCATACCTCTACGCGTCCGGCCAATCCAGCGTCTTCGGCAAGATTAAGAGCGGTATGTACGCGCTCAAAAATCGTGATAATGACGGGACGGCAACCAGCGCGGAGATTAGCCTTGCATTTTTCAATCAGCAAGGCGCCAGGCATGGTCGTACAATGGATGACCGTACTGCCGATGACAAAATCGCCGTTGCGATCCGTGGGACCATCGGCAACGGATGCCCCGTGAATTTCGAAAGAGTTTTCCGGCATGATCAAACAAAGCTTCGCCGCGACAAGATGCTGCAACACAGTACCGAGATACTGTGTACCGGGATTTTGACTCTGGCGTTTTTTCGCCTGCTCAAACAGTTCATCCAGATTTGCTCCGATAGTTTTAGACGTGTCTGCAGTCAGAACGAACGGCTGATTTCTAAAGTATTCACGCACCTGCTCGGCCCAAAAGTCCTCGATCACGGAAAAATCCACGGATTCTTCTGCATTCCATTCGTTCAAAAAGTCCACGTACTTAATCATCAGGCCCATGCTACCCCGGCTGGTTCTCCCGCCTTCGGAGGACAACTGTTGGGTAATGCCGTGTTCTTTTAGTATCTTTTTCAGATTGGCTCCACCAAGCCCGGCAACCTGCCCTTTACTGCTCGTCTGGAAGTCATCTGGATTCAGCGGAAAGTCCTTATCTTTCACCATACGGGTAAATTGTACGACCAAAGACAGGGGCCCCTTCGTGGTGATATGGTTTTCAGATTGAAACGCTTTCAGGCGTTCTTCAGGACTAATCATCGTATACAGCCTCCGCAATTTTTGTCAGGAAACGCTCTCCTATAAACCGTGCGACCGGGGCGGCCACGGCATCACCCATCGCTTTATATCCGTCGTTATAGCTACCTGGAAGTAGAAAACTGTCTGGTGCCCCCATCAGTCTGGCAGCTTCGCGCACGGTCAAGAGACGCGCGTGAGTCTGGCCGTTCTTCTTGACCACCAGATACTGCTTACTACTCCCGCCTTCTGGCGTTCGCAAGCAACCCGCAATCCCATCAAAACGCAGCTCCAACTGCTGTGTTCCGTTTCTCGTCCTACGATAGCCTGTGGCGTATACGGCATCGTGCGCACGCAATTTTGCTTGATGCCGCTCGGGAACCAGCCGTAAAACGTCATCTTTATCAAATGGCGCGCTGTCCTCCACAATATCTTTAAGAGACACAACACGGCGCGGAGGTTTTTCTGTATACCACCACACCCAGCCCGGCAGTTCGTGGCCCAGTTGTATCGCTGCATTATTGTGTAGCCAGCATGGTTCATCCCCAACTAATTCCTTTGGAATAGAACAGTCTTCTTGTACAGCAATAATGAACACCCTCGGTCGGGATTGGGGCACAAAATGGGAAGCATTCAGCAAGATGGCCCCGCAACGATATCCTCGCTCTACGAGCGCCAGATGAAGAACACGGTAATTGTCGCCACCGTTTGTAGACAGCAATCCCGCCACATTCTCCAACAATAGAATCTTAGGTTTTTCGTCCATCTCGTCCAGTACCCGTAGCCATTCCCAAACCAAGCCACTGCGGGACGCATGGATTCCGCCAATAGAACCAGCCAGAGACAAATCCTGACAAGGAAAACTGGCCCAGGAGAGGTGAGCGAAAGGTAAGTTGCTCCCCCTGATATTCTTGATGTCGTCCAGCACAAACCGCTCACGCCCAAAATTAGCCTCATAAACGGCGGCCTTCTGTTCGCTGATATCATTTGCCCAAACGGGAGAGAACATTTCTCTTAGACCATACGCAACAAGACCACTGCCAGCAAAAAACTCATGCATCGTCCAAGGTGCGGAAGATAAATCAATATTCTGTTTTTGATACATGGTGCTTTTGAGAATCATTTCTTTCCCTACCTTGTCCTCTTTTATCAGTTGTCGGTTTTTCTGCATTGTCTGGAATAATCCAAATCCGACTCATGCGCGCCGCCCCAGCAACTCGGTTTTCTTTGCACAAAATTTGAACTTGTCGGGGGGTCACGCCCCATTTTTCAGCAGCTTCTTGCACTGTCATATATCCGTTCACTTGTGACACCTCAAAGTTTCTCTTATGGGCTTACACTCAATTATTATTAGTATATTCGTTTGAACGAAATTAAGCAAGACCATTTGAGCAAAAAGTTATCCCCACATCAGTGCCCACTTGTAACAAAACGCCGCGTCACAAGTCGATAGAAAAAGCCATTGCAAATTTTTGTTTCTGCAAATGCTGTATAATCAATTTTTGGCATACCATACACCGCAGTCCGTTGGCAGAAAACTTACCACTTTGCGAGAGCGTACGGTTCGCATCCGTAAGGTCGTCGGTTCGATCCCGATTAGGTCCACCATTTTAAAGAAAAATCACCGCCAATTTGGCGGTGATTTTTCTTTTGACGACAATAATACCACAGACAGGAAAAGAATTTGACCACTTCTTAATGTCGCAGGCGCCGTGACGATCCCGTCCGGCGCCTGCCTTTTTCTTCTCATGGGTTCAGCATCCTATCTCTTGATAGGTCGGCATTTGCACTTCTTGTCCCGCCAGCTCCGCTCTGATCTCATCATAGTATTTTCTTATGCACATGACTGATTACGGTGCGCTATCGCTTCCAGAGCGAGTTTGAAACCTATGCGGAGGTGCTGGAACAATGCAGAAATATGTAATCGCCCTCTACATCCGCCTCTCCATCGAGGATTACAAGTACGACAGCCTGAGCATTGAAAACCAGAGTCTCGTCCTCCACGAGTACGCGGCTTCCATGCCGGAAGCTCTGAGCGCGGAGATTATGGAGTTCATCGACAACGGGTACAGCGGCACAAATTTTGAGCGTCCGCAGGTACAGAAGCTCATTGAGCTGGTGCGGGCCAATCAGATCGACTGCATCATCGTCAAGGACTTTTCCCGCTTCGGGCGCAACAGCATTGAAACCGGCTATTTCATCGAGCGTGTGTTTCCGCTGTTCCACACCCGCTTCATTTCCATCAGCGACGATTTTGACAGCAGCAAATTCAAGGGCGACACCGGCGGCATGGACGTGGCGTTCAAGTACCTCATCAGCGAGTATTACAGCCGCGATATGTCCATCAAGACCAAGAGTGCCAAGTACGCCAAGATGCAGCGCGGCGAGTATCAGAGCAAAATCTGTCCCTACGGCTACCGCAAAAGCGCCGATGGCAGAATGGAGCCTGACCCGGAGGCTGCTGCCGTTGTGCAGCTCATCTTCCAGCTTGCCGCCGAGGGCATCAACGCCACCGCCATCACGCGAGAGCTGTTCCGCAGAAACATCCCCACTCCCGGCCAGTATAAAACGGCGCACGGCAATCACACCCACGATATTTCCCGCTGTCACGGGATTTGGAGTACATCCACCATTCTCCGCATTTTGGAGGACGAACGCTACACCGGCGTGTATGTGACCGGCAAGCGGGCGGTTCTCGAAGTAGGCGGCAGCAGAAGCCGCCTAAAGGACAGAGAATCATGGTACATCATCCCCGACCATCACCCGGCCATCATAGAGAAAACCGTGTTTGATACCGTGCAGGCCAGCCAGCTCCGCTTTTCCCAGCCCAACAAAAAGAAGCGGGACTACCCGCTGAAAGGCAAAGCCTTCTGTGGCTGCTGCGGTCATGCGCTGTCCCGCACCATGCAGAAAACCTCGTATTATTACTGCCGCCATTCCGAAGCGGACAAAGAAAGCCGCTGCCACAAGATGCGTCTGAACGCCGCGGAGCTGGAACAGACAGTGTTCCTGACGCTGAAAAAGCAGATGGAAGCCGCCGCGCCACTTGCCCCTGACGGTACGCTCCGGGTGGATGCTTCCGTACCGGAACGCACCGAATATGAGCAGCAGATCGAGGCACTGCAAGACGGCAAGCGCACTTTGTATGAACGCTATCTCATGGGCGAGATCGACCTGAATACCTATAAGGCAGAAAAGGCCGCGTGTGACGAGCTGCTTTTGAAAACGAAAAACGCCTATGCCGCAGTATTGGCACAGGCGAAGCAGAAACAGGACGAACAGGCACGGCAGGACAGCCGCATGGAAGCGTCCAAGGCAATTTTCGATGCGGACACGCTGACCACCGAGCTGGCCGAGCTGCTGATCGACCGGGTGCTGGTGTACCCTGATAAGCACATGGAGATCGCATATAAAATCCGAGATATTTTCAATTGAGGTGGCAGACATGAAAATCGCTTTCTATTGCAGAGTGGACGGACAGGGCTTCGGCTTTGTCCTACCCGAAGAAGCTGACAAGCTCCGCGAGTTTTTCACAGAGGATTGGGATAAAGTCGTGTTGGCAAGGTAAAAATTGCAAAAATATGTCGCATTTTAATTTTTTTGTGCTATAATAAAAGTATAGATTTGTCAAGCCTTAACTGGCGGATTTCGTTCAAATTCACAGTTTTAGCATTTCCAAATGCAGCAAAACACTCTCAAGCAATGAAATAAGGAGGCGGTTATAGATGCCTAATCATCAGGCTTCCGAACAGATGCTGGGATATTTGTATCAGGTGCGCTATGCGTTGGCTTTGTTGTTAGAAAATGACAACTCTGACTGCCAGATAAGTATAGAGAAGTTTGATGATGTCGCTTTCAGCAAAGATGATATACCGATACAGCTTATCCAGCTAAAGCATCATATTCAGCACCAAGGCAACCTCGCAGATGCGAGCACAGATATGTGGAGAACCATAAAAGTATGGCTAGATGCTATCTCTGAAACTCCAGATATATTAGATGGAACGAACTTCTTGATAATTACCACGGCTACTGCTCCAATTGACTCAGCCGCTTTTTTGCTTAAGAAGGATAGCAATCGTAATCCGGATACTGCGTATGAAAAGCTAAAAACTGTGTGTTTTAGCTCAGTGAATCAAGCTCATCAAAGGTATTATGATGCTTTTAGGGAAGCCGGTGAAGATACGGTCAAGCAGTTAATCAGGCAAATATATATTATTGACTGTGCCAGCAATATAATTGATGTTGAAAAGGACATTCTAAAGCACATTCGGTACAGTTGTATCCCAAAGCACCAGAAGATGATATACGAGCGTCTTGAAGGCTGGTGGTTTAAAAAGGCAATTGATGCACTATGCTGTGATATGCCAGTTTTCGTGAATCAAAACCAAGTACGATCTTTCATTGTATCCGTAAGTCAGGAGTATGTGGACGATAATTTGCCCATAGATATTTTGGATATTGACGATTTGCAAGAAGATAATTTCAGTGCTAACGAAAAGATTTTTCACGAACAATTGAAGCTCATTTGCCTTGGTAATCATCGTATGCAACTTGCTTTGCGCGATTATTATCGAGCGTTTAGGCAGAGAGCAAGTTGGGTGCGAAATGATCTTCTTTAGCCTTCTTCGTAATGGAACCCGCCGGAACAGCACAGCACCCCTCAGTCGCGCAAGGCGGCCGGGGGTGCATTCCGGATGTCTAGGTTGCTTTTGCCCTTCTCATTGCCAGATAGGCCAATACGCCCATGAGAATATAGAATCCGCCTATCACCACATTGAACATCAGGTTTGCCATCGTCGAACCCTCCGCAATCAGTCCGTAGTAGATGGGAGAGGTTACGGTGCTGATGATGCTCATCAGCGCAAATCCCATAGAAAACTCGGCCAGGGCCGGGGTCTGATAGTCGGGATCACAGATTTTCAGCAGCATCATACCCGTGATAGTGACCCCCGTGTTGGCACCCCAGCAGACGATCATCCGCTCGAAAGCGTAGTTGCCGCGGAAGACCCTCCGGGCAATGGGGAAGGTGATCCAGGAGACCAGAAAACCCAGCACGCACATCACCGCAATAGGGGTCAGCAGCTCCAGCACGGCGGAGACGTCACAACTGGCGATGGCGCCGCAGATCGCCACATCGGACATCGGTCCCGTCACCCGCGCCTTGACCTTTTTGTCGATCATCCAGTCCAGCTTCAGCCTGCACAGGCAGTAATTGATCCCATACATGATGACCAGCGCATAAAACCAGACCGGACAGGAGGAAAACGCCCCGTTCATCTCACCCAGCGTGGCGCGCACCCAGTAGGCAATGCCGCAGCCCAGAAGGATAATGGCCAGGTGTACCGTGACAGGGTCCACCGAGGAGCTCAGGAACATCTCCCGCCCAAGGGACCCCTGCTGTTCTGGATCGGTGATGACTCCCCGGGCCGTAGTCTCCGGAATCACGCCTGCGTCAAAGCCGGCGATCTCCTTCCGGTCGTTGGCCCGTTTGATCATCCAGATGCCAATGAGCATACCGCCCAGCAGCCCCACGGTGGCCATAGTGACGCCCACGCTCTGGGCAGTGCTCCAGTAGTCCAGCTGAAAGTCCTGCAGAATACCACCGATGGCCGAGGCCGTACCGTGTCCCCCCGCAAACCCCTGGCTCAATTCCCAGCCAAAGGTGCGGTGGAGATCCCACCCCATGGCGGTAAACACCAGGTTGACCCCGTATCCCACTACACCTTGCAGACAGCTCACCGTGGAAAACAGCGCGCACATCAAAAGCACAGACGGGCCATACTGAAGCAGGCCCTTCTTTTTCCGGGCCCGGTCTGCCCCCATGCCGTTGCCAAGGGGAGCCGCCGCGAAAATGGGTACGATCAGAATGGAAGGCAGCAGGGACCACGTATTCAGGTAGTCCTCCGAAAAGGGTATCAGATTCAGCACGCGCGGGCCCACGATCAGGGCCAGAAATCCCCCGATCACAGAGGCGGGCAGCAGCAGTTTTCTAAAAAACGGGGCCTTCGCCCGCAGAAAGGCTCCGATCAGCAGAAATACCCCTAAGATGGCCACTGCCTTCAGCAGTTCCGTAAATAAGCTTGACGTCATGTCAGTCCCCCCTATTTTCCTCGTTGTTCCGTCTGGTTCCGTCGCCTCTCTCCCGCCGGCGGATATGGCAAGGAGCCGTCACAGAACGTTGATTCCATGGCGGCTCCTTTCCGAAATTGCTTTAATTTACATGGGGAAGAGCGTCATGGCAATCAGCGTGCCCACAACGCCGCGCAGAATACCGGGGAGGATACCCACCTTGAACATGGTCTTGGCGCTGTAGCCGCCGGCGTCCATGGCCATGGGCACCACAGCGGTGGCCATGGGGGTGATCAGAGAGGACATGGTAGCCAGGGCGCACAGGATCACCGGACCTCTGGGATCGCAGCCAATGGAGGTGCAGGTGATCACAGCCACGGGGGTCAGCACGGTGCTCACCGCGCGGTTATACAGCAGAGAGGTCATCAGGAAGCTGACCATGTAGAACACAAAGCCAATGATATAGCCGTTGGTCACGCCCTCCAGCACCTTGGCAATGGCGTCGCCGACCATCTCGGCCGCGCCGGTCTGGGCCAGGCCCTCGCCGAAGGCGGACACGCCCACATACAGCAGCACGGTGCTCAGGTTGAGGTTGTCGATGGCCTCGCGCTCGGTGAGAACGCCGGTAACAACCAGAACGATGGCGCCAGCCAGGGTCACCTGCCAGGAGGAGAAGCCCAGCATCAGGCAGATGATAACCACTGCGAACACGCCGTAGCCCAGGACCTCACGCACGGGGCTCAGAGGCTCCTTCTCCTGCAGCTTGCGCCCGCCGATGGCGGAAATGGGGCGCTCGGGCTGGTCGGGCAGCATACGGGGCATGACGAAGATGGCCCACAGCAGCGTCAGGATGCCCACAGGCAGGAAGACGCTGGTCTCGCTCCACATATTCAGCTGGGTCCCGGTCCAGCCATAGGACTCCATAAATCCGTTCTGGGTCACATACCAGGCGGCATAGGGGCCGATGGGCTCAACGATGAAGCTGGTGGAGACGGTGGCGACCGCGATGGGATACATCATCTTGGAGGGGCTAATGTTCATACGGTCGCACATGCTCTGCACCAGGGGATGCACCAGGGCAAACAGCGCCACGATGCTGGGAACAAACTGGCCCAGCAGGCAGGTCACCAGCATATAACACGCCAGCACCTTAGTGAAAGAGCCGTCGGTGATCTTATAGAGCAGCCTGGTGATGTGGTTGATCATCTGTGTGCGGCTCAGGCCGGCGGCCACCACGAACATGGCCGCCATGGTGACGACTGTGGAGCTTCCGAAGGTCGCGACCGCCGTTTTGGCGTCCAGACAGCCGGTAAACACCAGCAGGATCATGGCGCCCAGGGCGGTAAACGACATGGGGAGCTTGTTGGTGAAAAACAACACCAGCATCGCCACAAAGAGGACAAGACAAATGGTAATTTGGGTCATAACGATTTCTCCCTACTCTTTTTTGTGTGTGTACTCAAATCGTATGCAAGATGTCTTCTATGCCAACGCGGTTAGGGTGTCTGAAACAGATCCCGGGGAATTTTGGGCTGGATTTCTGCCGGGATGGGGGGCTGGTAGGTCTTGCCGCCGGTACGGCGCAACAGTTCCTCCTTGGCCCGCCGGATGATTTCGGGGTCCTCCAGGGCGTCGATGGCGGACGCCGCCATCACCTTGGCCGCATAGAGCATTCCCTTCTTCGCCATGGGGGTCTTTCCCACCGCGACCATCTGCCAGGAGTGCATGGGCACTCCGGCGGGCATGGTGGCGGCGTTGATCTGAGCCACAGGGCAGTTCCAGCTGACGTCGCCCACGTCCGAGGACACAAAGCCCTGGCGCTCCCGGGCCAGCGGCATCACCACCCGGTGGATGGGCTCGTCGGCCCTGGCCTGCAGTTCCTCGCGCATCTGGGGGTCCTCCACCTCGTCCACCAGGGAGTCGTAGTAGGTCTTCCCCTTGGGGAAGGTCTGCTGATACCGCCGGGCCTGCTCCAGATCGGCCTCGTCAAATCCGGCAGGCGGCACCTGCTCCAGATTTTTCTGCATCAGGCGGTTGAGCTCGGTGTTGATGACCACGTTCGAGCAGGCTTTGATAAACTCGATCTCCACCGTCGTATCGGTCATCATCGCCGCGCCCCGGGCAATTTTATTGACCCGGTCGTAGAGGTCGATCAGCTGCTGGGGATGTACGGCACGCAACAGATACACCGCCTGAGCGTAGGGCTGGACCGTCCCCGGAGCGCTTCCCCCGGTGTCGGTGATGGCGTAGTGGATCCGTGTATCGGTGGGCACATGTTCCCGCAAAAACTGTACCCCTATGTTCATCAGCTCCAACGCATCCAGCGCGCTGCGCCCCTGCTCGGGAGACATGGCCGCATGGGCGGAGACCCCACGAAAATGGTAGCAGATCTGATAGTTGGACATGGTTCCCTCGGTGGAGACGCTGTTGACCTCTCCGGGATGCCAACTAAAGGCGATATCCACCTGTTGAAACACTCCGCTCCGGGCCATAAAGCCCTTGCCGGAGCCCCCCTCCTCTGCGGGACAACCGAAAAACACGACCGTCCCCGGCAGATGATTGTCCTGAAGATACTGCTTCACCGCAACGGCCGCAGCCAGCGACCCCACACCCAGCAGGTTGTGGCCACAGCCATGGCCGGGAGCCGACTCCTGCGCCGGGATTTTCTCCAGCGCGGCCTCCACCTGGCTCAAGCCGGGCAGCGCGTCAAACTCCCCCAGAAAGCCGATTACCGGGCCGTCGTTTCCATAGGTGCCGGAAAACGCGGTGGGAATCCCCGCCAAATTCCGCTCCACCTGAAAGCCCAGGGCCTCCAGCGTGTCACAGTACAGTTCGGCGGCATACTTCTCATGGAAGCCCACCTCTGGATGCTCCCACAGCTGGTCGCTGACGCGGCACAGCAGCTCCCGATTCCGGTCAATGGCATCCAGGGCCTGACTCTTCTGGTGATTCATCTGTCCTCACTCCTTTCACCCTCTGTTCATTGGTTCCCGAATATTTTGAATTTATTTAAGACATTTAAAGACACTATTCGGAAATCTTGCTTTAGTATAAAAAAGAAATGCAAGTGTTGTCAAGTTATTATTCACTTTTTTCTGTATTCTCCATTTTTAACAAACCACTACACCTCTCTCTTGTCTTTATCTGGGTTTTCTCAGCTAATTATTTCTTTATTCTCCCTCTTCCTGTCATATCTTGAATCTTTTTTTGTCAATTCCTCAATATTTGTCCCCCGGGCAAAATGGGTTGCTCCGGTGGAACAGCTATATTATAATGAAAGCAGAATGTTGTATGCAGAATTTGGAAGGAACGAGGCAGCCATCATGTATTCCATCGGAGTATTTACCAACGAATTGTCCCTGCAGCGGATTTTAAAGCTCAATGACCTGCTTTCTCAGCGCAGCTATATCACTTATCTGCCCTATACTTCCCCGGACCACCTCCGTTTTTTGTACGAGGAAAACCAGGGAAAATTTGATGCTCTGCTGTTCAGTGGCTCTTACCCCTATAATGTCATTCGGAAATTTTTTCCTCAGGTGGCTGATGTGCCCCACGCGTACTTTGACCTCTCCCCCGTGGACTATTACAAGGCCATCGCCGCTCTGGCCATTCAACACCCGGGGCTGGACTTCACCCGCGTCTATTTTGACCGCCCCCAGGTCCCCGTGGATTTCAAGTCCATTTTTTTACAGGAGGATGCCCCCAGATTGGGCACCGCCCCCATTGACTGGCCCAATGTGGATGCTCCGGACTGGTATGTCCCCCTCCAGGAATACTATAAGCAGCTGTGGGACAGCGGGACCATTGACCTGCTGGTGACCCGCTTTGCCAGCATGGGCTCCTATTTTGATACCCACAGTATCCGCCATCAATATCTGTATCCCTCCCAGGAGACCATGCTGGAGACCTATCAGGATCTGCTGCACCAGCTGGACGCCAGCGCAATGCGGGCGGCGGCGGCCTGCGTGGCTCTGATTGATGTGCCCAAAACACTGACTCAGCAGGAGCAGCAGACCCTGTGGGAGCGATTGCAGCAGTTCAACCGCCAGTCCGGGATGCCCTTCCTGACCTACCGACTCCCCAACCGCTTTGAGATCACCTCCAATACCTCCACCCTGAAGGAACTCACCCAGCAATACACCACCTGTCCCCTGATCTCCTTTTTGACGGAAAAACTCTCCGTCCCCATCTGTATCGGCTGGGGCAGCGCCGGAAATATATCCGAGGCATATCAAAACGGCCTGCGCGCCTTAAAGCAGGCCACCCTGTATGGGGATTGCGCCACCTTCATTTCCCTGGAGAACAATGTCATGATCGGACCCCTTTCCAGCACACAACGAATGGTTTACAACGACATTCCCGACAAAAATCTGATTCAAATCAGCGAGCGGGTGGGCATCTCCCCCTTGTATCTAAATAAAATTTTGTACATCATTCAGCAAAAGCAGGGAAATACCCTCTCCTCCGAGGAGCTATCCTTCTTCCTCAACGTCACTACTCGAAGCGCCTCCCGCATCTTGAAAAAGCTGGAGGAGGGCGGGCTGGCCCGAGTGGAGTATAACCGGCAGCTCAATTTCCGGGGCCGTCCTGCAAAAATTTACACCATTGACCGCTCTAAGCTGGAGTCCGGCCAGGCGCTCTGAGCAACATACCCAGGCACCTCTGGAGCAGCGGCTGTGGCAATTTTTAACCCGCACAACGATGGCGCGGAAATCGGAATACGAAAACTGCACGGTTCAGTCCGTGCAGGCAGGAGGCTCCTTTGATATGGAAGAATAGGAACAAAAATCTAAGAAAAACGAACGCAAGATGTACAGCAACCCCTACCAAAGTCTGGAGGCCATCTGGACAGTGCTACGGCTCCACGCCTCCCGGGAGTATCCGCTGAGTGTGGGCGAGATCTGTCACTATCTTCAAAATAGGGAGCAGCCGCCCTCCCGTGCCACGGTGAACCGGATCCTGACCCAGGTCTCCAACCTTTTGGAGCTGTTCTCCTCTGACCCCCTGGTTCATCAGGACGCCCCCGCCTGCACCAGCGTCTATCAGACGGAGAATGCCCTCCATGTCGTTCTGGAAGTTTCCGATGGAACGGTGCTTCACCAGGATGTAGCTCTGGACCTCACCATTTCCCCGTTTGAGGCCCCCACCTACTCCTCTGTAGACAACCTCCTCAAAAACAAAGTGCTTTCAATCTGAAAACCTTTCCCTTCCAGCTGCGCTGTGTCGGCCGAAAGAAAAGCGTCACAGGCCGGTACCGCTATATCCCCTATGACAAGTGGGAGGCGGAGCAGACGTCTCAGCACAACAAGACCACCCGTTACTACTATCTGGACAATCCCCTGACCGAGGGCGAATGGCGGATTTTTGCCGACCTGGTGTAGGTCTATCCCCACATCTCCCAGAATCAGACGCAGAAGTTTCTGGACGCACTCAACCGACTGCGGTCCCGGCCTGCAACGTATATCCCCAGCCGTTTTGTCTACAAACAGGGGGAAATCCCCAGCAGTTTGCCCTGATCAATCAGCTGGATTAGGCCATCCGGGAACACCAGAAGGTGAAGATCACTTACGGAGAGTACCGCTTGATCTGTTCCGAACGGTGCTGGCAGCCCAAGCTGGTGGAGCAGGAAAAAACAGCCAGCTCACCGTCTCCACCTATGCCCTGATGTGGTCCAACGGCAACTATTACCTGGTCTGCCGCCATCGCAGCATGATGAATCTGTGCACCGACCTGAGCCTGCATGTGGAGCTTCTTCCCGAAACCTTTGAGCCTCTCAAGGACTTTGATCCAGCCCAGTACCAGGACCGCACACCGGGCATGTATCCCGGCAAGGAAACCTATGTTTGTATGCGCTGCCACGAGCGGATTCTCAACACCCTGGTGGACTTTTTTGGCAGCGTGCCCCAGTACACGCAGCCCAACAGCCAGGGACTCACCGAGATCACCATGTCCATTGCCGCCGAGGGCGTCAAGCTCTTTGCCCTGCAATACGCCGACAACGTGGAGCTGCTGGAGCCTCAATGGCTGCGGGAAAAATCAGAGATACCTTGACCCGGAATGTAGAAAAATATGCTGGCTCATAAAATTTAAACCGTGTGAGGTGTTACCATGGCCCATCACAATCGAAGGAGGCATCGGTCATGAGAATCAGGAGTCCCAATCTCAAAGCTCCCTGGACAATCTGTTTGAAACACTCTTTAATCCCACGCTGTACACTTTGGAAGAGATGCCCGATTGCCCGCGAACTTACAATAGGCGCACACCTGTTCCGTGTTTGGCAGCTCCTCTCTCATTTATCGGAAGTGCCCCAAACAAACCAAATGATCCATGTTATAATATGCAACAACACCACATTCACTCAAAATCGCAGAAAGCATGGCTGTGCCTGTAATATGTTTTTTCCGGTTTCGTGGTGACTTTGGGCAAGTGACTTCTAAGAAAAAAGCAAGAATGCGTTCTTGTCCTTGAGCATCAGCACACATGATAGACATAAGATTCATATAGATCATGTATCCTTATCAAAACCACTCGTCATAATTTCATCGTGAACAGGCTTGCAGATTTATCCAAAATCCCAGATATGCAATGATGAGCCATCTATATAAGCGGGATACCTGGACGGGGGAATCTTGCTATTAGACTAGCAGTATTTTTTCTTTTTCACTTTCGCGATCAAATAGGTATTACTGAGAGCACGCATAGCTCGCTCCAGCGCATCCTCCTAGAGCTGGCCACCGGTAAACAAGTCAGTCACCTCTCCAACCAGTTCATCAAGGTGCTGCTCCGCCTTAAAACCACCTTTTTGGCACGTCTCCATTGAATGGATGTCAGCATGATTGAGTAGATAGTCAACTGTGGTGTTGAGCACGGTTGCAATATCCCCGATCACCTTCATGTTGCCTGGTCTTCTTGAGCCTAATTCATAATTTTATATTGTCCTCGTCGTTACAGAAACTCTTTCTACAAATTCCGTCTGTGTTAATCCGGCTGCAAATCTCTTCTCCTTCAGCCGCTCCTTAAATCCCATAGGGGCACCTCTTTGTGTTGTACTCCTGCTGCGACGAACGATTTTTCATAAAAGTTTATTAATTTGAACTGTTATTCCAGCTATAATAAAACCAACACACGAAATATTGTTCGCATTAATAATATGCGTTTGTCAATCAAGAATATGAAATGCGGCCTACTCTGCTTTGAGGTAGTTTTGCCTCCGGGAGCTTTTTTGTTTACTGTCCCCCAATTTTCTGAGCCGCGGATGGCACAGAAATGACTTGCTTCATTCTGCTCTCAGAGGTACAATGCAGACAGTCAGAGATATGAAAAACGCTCCCCGTCCCTGTCGGCAAAAGACACCGGCAAGGGCTGGGGAGCGTTTCTGACCACAGACCACACCACACACCGCCCCGGACCACACGGAAACAGCATGGTCAAAGAGGCCCAAAGATGAAGTGGAGCGGAGCCGAAACAGCTAAAAATGGCCGGAAATGCTCGAAAAAAGTTTCAGGGGCTTGTTCGCATCCGTAAGGTCGAGGGTTCGATCCCCTTCGGGTCCACCACACTCGGGAGATCTCGTTTTGAGATCTCCCGAGTTTTTTCATGTGTTCAGGATGCACGATAGTACACACTCTTGTCCCCTTCCGGATGCAGGAAGTCGAAGAACTGTGCGACGCTGATCTTGAATTCCACTTCGATTTCAAAATCCCGTCCGATGTTCACCCTGTCGATCAACTGCCGCAGGATCATTTTCTTCCCCTCGATGCTGCTTCCGGCATACAGGTCTGCCCAGGACATGATCTTGTCGTATTCCTTTTGGACCGCAGCAGCAGAGTTTTTCAAATCAGCCGCTTTCTCTTTGTCCTGTTCCAATTCCTTCATCAGCGTGGCCAGCCTGCTTCTGGTCTCCTTGATTATTTCCTCAAGGACATCCGCTGTCTGCTGCCAGATCTGTTCTTCCTCCTGGTCGTCCTCTTTGTGGCCCAGGGTGATTTTCTTTTCCTGCTCTGTGCGCAAAGTTTTGCGGTCGAAGCGTTGGTGCATGGTAGTGCTGTCGCTCACCCGAACAGCGGACGGATCGCATTCCAGGCTGTGTCCAAGCTGTACCACATCGCCCACAAGGCCACCAGTACTACGGGGATCCACAACAGAGCTGGAGGCAGGCGCGGCAGGTACAGACTGGGAAGACAGATCTTGGGCGGAGAAAAACGCTTCTCTTTCGGTTTCCCAGCCTGTTCTGCCACCTGCTCCAGAGGCTTCGTCGCCTCCGGCAGTTTGTCCACCTGCGTCTTGGTCAAGAGCTGCGCCAGAAGTTCGCTGACCTTCTTCGGGTATACGCTCTGCCGCTCTCGCAAGGTGGTGAGTTTTCTGCCCTGCAGACTGAGGTGTATGGTTAGCAAAAATCCAAGGTCGATTGTAAAATGAAGTTGGACACCTAAGAAAAAATCCATAGTGATTTT
>ERZ836441.1311-NODE-1311-length-24596-cov-3.856281_pt1 | contig 24596 bp, 34 predicted proteins | sample MGYA00519686_ERZ836441 | MGnify/ENA primary metagenome ERZ836441 (study PRJEB31850, sample SAMEA3708800) | human gut metagenome | biome: human gut; feature: human-associated habitat; material: faeces | place: China | collected 2014 ... | reverse complement strand
ATCCCGCCCGCAGAAGCCCGGCTACGATGGAGGCACGGCACAGCCCGCACACGACACGGCGGCCACATAACTGAAAACCCACAAGGCCATGCCCCGCATGGCCGGGTAAAAGCGGAGCCGCCGGCGACTTCCTTATTCCGGCGAGAGCAGGGAGCACACCGCATGACCTCCAGACCACCCCTGATATGAAACGATCATGACTGGCATGTCCCTGCCCCTCAAGCATACCTCCACTGGTTCACCGGAGAACATCCGTGATGCTCACAAGTTTTCTGTCGCGCAGCCAGTCCTGCGCTTCACGCACCACACAACTGTCCGGTTTCACCGCTTTCAGCGATGATGCCAGTCGCTTGATCAACATCACCAGTTCCCGTGTCTGTATGTCCGGCATTGTCTCCGGCGGAGCAGGGGGACTCTCATTTCCGACGCTCATCCCATGCGCTTCCAGTGTGGCACGGACAAACCAGGCGGCATCGACCAGTTGCTGTCCAATCCAGGCCAGATCGGCATTTCTGTCACGGGCTGCCATTCGCTCGCCCGACAGCGCCTTGCTGATATGGCTGCGCACCAGATTATCCAGGAGTGCCTGCGCTTCTTCCGGTGAAAAGCCACCTGGTATCTCTGTGCGCAACAGCCCTTTCCTGTACAGAAGCTGCAGCAGATCAACCTGCGACCGCACAGCAACTATCAGTACATAACGGACAACATTCGCACTGGCAGTGGTTTCTGTATCATTCAGCAGTTCTTCCGGATCGTTCCCCCCGGTGTTGCAGAGCAACGGCAACAGAGGTCGCATCCACGCGGGAACCTGGTATTTTTCGTCTGATTTCATCATATTACGTTCTCCAGCTTGTTCGGGATCATCCACTGCTCAAGTGCACGTACCTGTACCGGTGCACCACGACCGGCCTCACCGGCTTCAAAAATCAGCCGCCAGAGTGGTTCCTCCTGCCAGAAAAACCGGTCAAATGATGACAGTGATGGAAAACGCCCGCACCACCCCCAGAAAATCGTTTCCAGATCATGCTCCTCAACAACACCAGACCAGCGGGACAACCAGCTTCCGACCGTGGCGGGAGTATGAAACGCAAGGTCAATCTGCGCCTGAGCAAAACATGTCTGGTATTCCAGTTCCCGTCGTTCTGCCTCACGTTCCCGCTGGCGGCTGTATTTCTGCTCTGTCAGCGTGGTTTTCTGACGACGACGCTCACCTTCACGAAAAGGCACGGACGGGAACAGACGGTGCCCCGCATCGGATGGCAGGGGAAGAACACAGACTTCCCCAAAACTTTCAATCAGTTTATCCACGGCAGCCAGCCACAGGAGACGGTTGCCATGAAATTCCTCCTTCGTCAGCGCAGGGGCAAAAAAGCGGAGATCGGTCAGCGAAATCCGGCGACTGCCATTCAGGCAGCGAAAGAAAGCGGTGGCATAAGGCCATGCTGAAAGTGTGCGTCCCTGACGACGACGTTGTTCTGTGACAGCCACCTGTTGTTCTGCGCTGAGGGGGATCAGTGCCCGTGAACGTGCGCTCATGCCTGACCTCCTTCTGCCATCAGGATATGGATGATGTCGTTAACACTGTATCCCTGCGCATCCAGTGTCGCGGCAAGCGCCAGCGTGTGACTGATCGCGACAGGCGTGAAGATATGTTGCACCTGAACGACGGCGAAAGGCTGTCCACCACCATTCACCAGAACCAGCATCCAGAGCTGAGAGACGTCTCCCGGCGAACATAATGCCAGGTGGAAACGTTCGTGGGCTGGCGTGAAACGAACCTGGACGGGGAAAAAGCCCCCGAACTCGCTGCCATACTCTCCGTTCATCATCCAGTTAGCCGGTGCGTCCACTTCACGCATCACCTCGTGAGTGAGATTACGGCGCATATCGCTTCCCGCAGCACGGATTTCTTCATATTCCTGGGCATTCATGGACTGCAGGGCATTCAGTGTCAGTTCGGTATTCATCATCGTATTTCTCCCTCTGCCGCCCCGTCTCCGGCGGGGCGGTGTGGTTGTTCATCAGGCGGCATCAGCCAGGTTATCGGCGCGTTCAGTGGCATCCGTCTGTGGACGAGCCAGGCACCCAGCGGTTGTCTTTCATATGGAACTCTGCATGTTCAGCGGCATCGCCTTTCTTCATCTTCTCTGCGTCCCGTGCGGCACCGGACAGTCCGGCATCATTCAGGGCTGCGATAATCTGCGGCTTTTTCAGGTGTCCGAAGAAGTTTGCTTTCGTCGGCTGCCACCAGTCGCGCATGTGAAAACCGATGGCGCTCTCCAGTGAGTCAAGCGGACTGCGTGACGTGCGACCACACTCGCGGGTCTGGACACCGTTAAGGCTGCATGCGGTGCAGAAACTGAGCAGGGATAACAGCACCTCCTGACTGAGTGACAGGAACGTCGTCATGTCCCGTGACCATCCCTCCGGTAACAGGGCCGCAAGACGGGCTTTTTCTGCCATCAGCGCCAGGAATGCGGCACCTTCCTTCCCTGACGGCGCATCGCTGGTCAGCGAATAATGTTTACATTCCAGGCTGATTTGTGCTGGTTTACTGTACGCTCCGCTGTCAAACACATTCAGGCAGAGCGTCCATGCCAGCAGTGTCAGGGATTTGTCCGGTTGCTGCATCAGTGCTGCCTGGACTGCCAGCGTGCGTTCGGAAGACATTTTCGTCAGCAACGGCAGACTGATTTCCTCCACTGACGCTTTCTCCTGCACCTGTTCCGTGCGGTCAGCGTCATCAGTCGCGTCATCTTCACTGCGCAACTGCACACCACGCTGGACACATACGTTTCCATAACGCCAGGACACCACCACGCCACTTCCGGCACGCATCTCCGGCGTCCACGCCCTGACCTTCGCCATGCAGTCAATCAGCTTCATTTCTGCTTCCAGCAGGTCGGATTCCTCACACTGGTTTTCCAGCGCGTCGTAACGCGTCATCAGTTCGTTCAGGCGTTCTTCTTCCGCCTCCGTCAGCACCGCTTCCGGCTCCGGCAGACAGCGGTATGTTCCGGCATCCTCACGGCACTCACCGACAGGCTCCATGCGTCCGGCGCACCATCCCCAGCCTTCGGCTTCCCGAAGGAACTCTGCAACAGCCTGGAGTTTTTCCAGCAGGGCGGCATCGAGCGCAACACAGTCCACATAGCCACCCTCGTCGTCGCTGAACAAATCAGTGCGCAGTTCATCTGGCGAGAAGGCATCAGCCCCCACAAAGCGGAATTTACTGTTCCCCGCCACCGCCACTTCACTTTCGGTCACCAGACGACGAATGGTCTGTACTTCCGGTTTACCGCCCCATCCCGACTGGCAGGCGGCTTCAAACACCTGCACCTGACGCGCGGTGTCGTTCTCCAGCGCCAGCGCCTGACAGTGCTCTGTGGTGATGCGGTCTTCTGCCAGCGCATCGAGGATGACAGGCGCAAGGTCTGCCAGTTTCAGCATTCGCTGAACGTGGCGGGGCGAATAGCCCAGCAAATCACCGATTTGTGCAGGCGTTTTGCCTTCCTGCGCCATCGCACGGAATCCGGCAATCTGTTCGGCAGGGTGCATATCCCGACGATGACCGTTTTCAGTCATTGATGCGGCAGTCGCCAGCTCCTGCGGAATAACCTTCACGCGTACAGGCCAGTCAGCCGGAATAATGCCACGCTCTGCCAGCATGTTGAGTGCAGCCAGTCGGCGACCACCTGCGGCGACACCGTAACGGTCACCAGGCAGGGTATGCACGACCAGATTCTGCAACAGGCCAACGCCCTTAATGGACTCCGCCAGTTCGCTGACGGACTCCGCAGAATACGGCACCGTGCGCACATTCAGCGGTGATTTAATCAGCGAGGCCAGCGGCACGCTCACTTCCTCCGTCTGCGCCAGCAGGGCAGACAGGACAGTTTCCTGCGTTTTTACAGATTTACGGCTTGCTTTGCGGGTGGTTTCTGGTTCACACTTCGTTACAGGCATAATCATCCCCTTATAATTGCTTATGTCCTGCCGGACGTTCGCGCGTCCGGCACCTCTCTTACTTAAGAATGCCGAAATTCCGGATGACATGGTTCATCCAGTACCCGGCACCGTCCTCAAAATTCCAGGTACGCCAGACCAGGCCACTGTTATTGCGGACAACCAGGCGAAAATGCGTTCCCTGATCATCCTCGATAAAGACATTCCGGTACTGTGCGGCAACGGCTTCAGCCTGTTCGCGGGTAAAGGAGCCGTCAGGCAGCCCCTGAAATATTCTGAAATATTCGCTCATCCTCATATCTCCGGTGATGCCCCGCACTGGACGGGGCGGTTTTCACAGTCAGTCATTCAGAACGGGATATCGTCTGAAAACCAGTAATCCTCACCCTCCGGCGGTTGCGGCTGAGGCTCCGGCTGCGCAGCCTTACGTCCACGGCCTTTCGTTTTCGCGCTCCCTTTTTTCGTTGCGTCAGCACTCTGTGGCTGGCCGTACTGCTGAGGCTTCGGTTGCGCCTGAGCGTTCTGCTGTGGTGCACTCCCCAGCATCTGCATGGTGCCCGTGGTCTTAACAAGAATTTCAGTGACGTAACGGGTGATACCGTTATCTTCCCAGCTACGGGTACGGAGTTGCCCCTCGATGTAGACCTGCGCGCCCTTGCGCAGATATTCACCTGCCACTTCCGCGAGCTTGCCGAACAGCACCACGCGGTGCCATTCCGTCTGCTCCCGCATCTCCCCCGTCTGTTTGTCGCGCCAGCTTTCTGACGTGGCCACCTGCAGGTTTGCCACTGCGCCCCCGTTGGGGATGTAACGGACCTCCGGATCATTGCCCAGACGCCCGACGAGGATGACCTTGTTGATACCACGTGCACTCATAAGAACCTCCTGACTGAAAGATGTGAGATAAACCGGATACCGGCGACGGGACGTTCATGTGCCCCTTCAGAGGAGCGAAAGCTCCTCCTGCCGTCCACTTCACAGGGTTTTCTCCCCGCAGTGGACCTTTCCGATGGGGGCCCGTTTACCGCCTCACGGGGCAGCTGTCCGGGGGCGGACGCAAAATTTTTTGCCGGGTTCATGGCTAAAAATTTTGTGGCCGGTGCATCTCACCCTGGACAGATGGAACGGGAGGGGGTTACGTCTGCCCCCCGGAAAGTCCACAGCGGGAAACAGGCCGCAGGGGTGGCGGCGGAAGGGCAGACAACTGCGCCATCAGGCGCAGTTTCCTTACACACCGTCAGGTGTGCAGGGAGCGCAGGTCACGGCGCGACAGGGGCGGCGCGACCGGAACGGTCGCTGCAAGCCGGGTTTTCACGCATCGGACCGTAGCGGCAGCCCGAAACCGCGCCAGCGGGTTCGGCGGAGACTGGCGGGTGCGCCAGCAGCTGCCCGTCGGAGTCGGGCCTGACGACCGGATGCCGCCAGGCAGCCGGGAGCCGAAGTGGGCGCAATAAAAGACAGCCAGAAACGGTGACAGTGTCACGGAATATCACTCCTGTTCCCTGCATACAGCCATACACTACCTTCTGACCGGAAAGCCGGGCCGGCAGCGCCGCAGGCGCTGCACCCCGCGTTTCCGGCAGGCGTCAGCCTGCCTGGGGTTTTCGCGCGGGCTGACAGGCGGCCTCCACCGCCTGCCCCTGTATCACCTGTTTCTGCTGCCCTGAAGGATGTAGTGACCGCCCAGGAAAACCGCCTGCTGATTCGCCACAAAATCGCAGATTTCATCAACAATCTGCGCGGTGGTGAGCGGTTTCTGCCCCATTTCACGACGCCGCGCATTAATCACGGCCCTGTAATTACGCAGAATTTCGCGGGTTTCTGTGCTGATATTCATGACATCGTCTCCCCGTCCAGCGCCTGTAACACAACGTCCATTGCTTCGCGTTCCTCCCTGACGAATGCGTCACCGTCGCCCCCGTTCTCACTCCCGACGGCATACAGGCGCTTCATTTCACTGCCTGCCAGCGCCATCACTTTTTCCAGCATCACCGCCGGGACTGTCACATGACGGCTGGCGCGCTTTTCTTCCATCAGTTCACGAACAACGTCGTGAACAACGCTGACATCCGCACCATGCTCAAAGGCATCGTCCAGTCGCTGCATGACGGTTTCCAGCTCATCGTCTGACAGGTTCCAGTCCTGGGCTATGTGACGCACATCCCCACGGGTCAGCACCACGGCAAAAACGCATTCACTGTCCGGCACGTCTGTATCCAGTACATCGCGGATGATTTCTTTAACAGTACAGTACATGTTCTCGTCTCCTTTACAGGGGCGGCATTGCCGCCCCGTCCGTTAATCAGTCAAGTGCCGCGTAAATCGCGTTGCATTCGGGGTGAAATTCGATGTGGCTCCACAACTGCGCATCGCGCATCCTGTACAGGTGTGTCAACCCTGCATCCCCGCTGTCGTGGTACAGCCACAACTGGCGGTTAATCACAAGGGAAGTCAAAATGATGCCTGCGGCATCAGCACTCACGGTACGGTCAAACCAGTTTTCACCGTTGACCAGATGAAAACGGTCGCCATCCGGCATCATGTAACCGCCACCGTCCGGCAGGCGGATGAAGTGCCAGAATCCGCCTTCATATTCCGGCATCATTTTTTTCGCCAGCGCGTATACAGACGCTTCGGCATACAGAAAATCCAGGCCAAACAGGTAAGGCAGAAAAGACAGACGGTCGCACTCTTCAACGTTCAGAGTGACAGGTTTCGCATACTGCATGGGATTTCCTCCGTTGTTCACATATTCCGCGGCACCGGGCGGTGCCGTGCCTCCATCTTTGCCGGGCCTGCAGGGTTGCAAGGGCGCAAGGGAAGCCGCAGCCTGACGCGCACGGCTGACGGGAGTTGGAGGGTGAGACCGCGAAATCTGAGCGGGTGAACGACCGGAAAATCACGGCAGACGGGAAGGAGGGACCGGGTGACCGCAGCGGTTCATCTTACCTTGCATCCCGCCCGCAGAAGCCCGGCTACGATGGAGGCACGGCACAGCCCGCACACGACGCTGAGGCCACATAACTGAAAACCCACAAGGCCATGCCCCGCATGGCCGGGTAAAGCGGAGCCTGCGGCGACATCCTTTTGCTCTTTCCGGGGACCGGCTGGAAAAGGCGGAGATTTTCCCCGCCAGCGTCATCATTTCCGGATTTTCGCCAGTGCATCCGCCATGCTGCGGATTTCAGTCCGGGCTTCCAGGACCACCTCCCGCAGAATATCCCGGTCAAACCAGCGACGGGACGGTTCATCAGGTATACGCAGCACATCGCAGGCCAGCCCACTGGACAGGATATGCTCCACACACTCACTGACCAGATACATTTCCACCGACGAAAAACGAGCGCCACGGTTCAGAATGGCATCGAGCACCACGGGCAGATTTTCGTCATCTTCATCAAGCCAGCAGGGGTAATCGCTTTCCTTCACAACCAGACGAAAGCGGCGCGTCTGGCGGGTCAGCAACGTCTGACCGGTGGTGGTCAGCGCCGCCCGGATACGCGGGCATCTTCTGCCACTTGGTAACAGATGCTTCGTACTGCATTGCGCACTGCATCAAGAACTGCCCTGATTTCGTCTTCGGTCAGCCATTCTCCGGCATACGGGAAAAACACCTGTGTTCCGTCTGCCGGAAGTACCGGCAGCGACTGCCACTGACTGCCGGACAGTACCAGTTCCGCCCCGGTTCCGGTCAGTTTCTGAATGGCGGAGGCCAGGAGCGGCGGCAGTACGCCGCCGTGACGGTTGATAAGTAACGTCCGGAAAAACTTCAGCGTCATTCTTGAGCGTACGGTACGCGAACTCAACGGCGAGTCCTGCATATCCCTGGAAGAAGCACCACCGGCAAAACAACAGATTGTCTGTAGTCGCAGTTTTGGTGAACGAATCACAGACAAAGATGCCATGCACCAGGCTGTTGTTCAGTATGCAGAGCGGGCCGCAGAGAAACTACGTGGGGAGCGTCAGTATTGCCGGCAGGTGACGACATTTGTACGGACATCCCCCTTTGCAGTAAAAGAACCCTGTTACAGCAATGCCGCTGTGGAAAAGCTTTCATTGCCCACACAGGACAGCCGGGACATTATTGCCGCCGCATGCAGAGCCTTAAACCATGTCTGGCGTGAAGGGTACCGCTATATGAAGGCAGGAGTCATGCTGGCTGATTTCACACCATCGGGTATAGCACAGCCGGGATTATTTGATGAAATCCAGCCCCGTAAAAACAGTGAAAAGTTAATGAAAACACTCGATGAACTGAACCAGTCGGGAAAAGGGAAAGTGTGGTTTGCGGGGCGAGGAACCGCCCCTGAATGGCAAATGAAACAGGAAATGCTATCGCCTTCGTATACAACACAATGGACTGAGATCCCCATTGCTTCATTCTGATATATCAGAATAATTTTTTCATTTTAAGACGCACATCATTCATTGCCTTCTGCACCGAATCCGTAGCAGAAGGAGGCATTTTTTCAGCAGATTGCGAAGCACCGAGTTCAGTCAACACAGCTCTGATATCGGCCTGAGAAGGCTTCCATCCAGTCGTCTGACTGAGTAAGGTTACAACCTGATCTGCTGAAAACTCCTCGCTCAAAATGGCAGTCAGCAATACAGGCAGGCGAGGATCAAGTTGGTGTAACGCCATTCCAGAAATAAATGCATTCCGGAACAGCTCACCACGCTCAGAACGCGGAACGGACTCTATCGCTTCCAAAGTTTGAAAGTCTGCAGCTTTTTCCGGATGCAGATAAAGTGTGTATTTTTTCCTTTTCCGTTCATCGTCCACAATATTACTCCTCTTTGAAAGCCGCGATAGCTTCAACCAGTGCTGTCTGTGGCGACTCCATCATCACTACTTTTTGCCCAAGATGGTGCCATGCCGTTTTTATCGAATCATAGATCAACGGGGCCCCACCACCGACAACATAAACACGATTCACATGATGGAAATCACCGAGCTCATTGACTACTTGCTCCCCCAGACTGGCAATAGCCCCCTCAATGGTATTAAGGACCAGATCAGTTTTTGTTTCGTCATTTATAACCTGCCGAACAAAGTCCGGGTCATTACGACGTTTAATCAATTCATCTGCAACGAGGAAACTGGTATCACTGGATGCCATGCGCAATGCACTCATTGCAGCTTTCGTAACTGAAGACACACCAATGCCAGAATTACCATGAATGGCACTTACAGAGTCAAATTGACCAACGATAACACCAACATCAAGCGTAGTGCCGCCAATATCAACTACCAGCGATTTTTCGAACTGACCAACTTTATCCATGACCAGACGAGAAAACACAGCTGGCAATGATTCAGGCATCACATCAACGTGTTCAATGGTGAAAACATCGCCTTTATTAAGACGAATCGGCCTCATTAAATTCTCAATTTTACGCTGAATGTTGAGTTCATTTTTTTGACACTCTTTCGTGTAGAACTCACTGATAGGCAAAGTCACAGTCAATGATACAGGCTGAGGCGCTAATCCACTATTCAGTAAAGCGTGATGCACAGCTAACAGGTTAACATCCGTATATTGATACTCAATATGAGTCGTAAGAATAGATTGGTTACTAACTTCATCATACGTGTATTTTTTACCATCCAGTTCATAGTTAAATGTCTGGCGAATCCCTAACCCGTCAACCTTCCATCCATGACGAAATGAGTTTTGCGACAACGACTTACAGATTTTCCCATTGTCATTCCATGCCAACTTGATTGTTGTTGAACCATCATCGCAGTATACGTTCATCTATAGCCCCTTAAATACTCAATCTGAGTAAATCACTGTTTCTGGCTGCAAGGTAATACTCAATTTGAGCACCATCATAGTTATGAAATCACAAAACACAAGTATTATTTATTACATCACATGACTCACTTCATATTTCATACTTCATAAATGTGAACGCATATTGACACCTCAGGTTACCGTGTCAAAATATCATCATACTTCACACATCACATTTATGAGGTTGCAATGATTACTGTAGTTGGTGGGAACAAAGGTGGTTCAGGGAAAACTACCATTGCATCAAACCTGGCTATTGCTCTCGCAAATAAAGGAAGGGAAGTCTGCCTGTTAAACGGAGATCTACAACGAACAGCCGCAAAACATCATGCGGAACGAGAAGCTGCAGGACTGTTACCAGCAATAACCCTTGTTGAGAAATTTGATAATCTGACACAAACACTACAGGCTCTGAATGAAAAGTTCGATGATGTAATAGTGGATGTCGCAGGAAGAAACTCAAAGGAATTCATAACGAGTGGAGTTGTCGCACATCAAATAATTGCGCCACTACAGTGTTCTCAACCAGATCTGGATACTCTTACAGAACTAGAACAACAGATAGACGCAATGCGTAACCTTAACCCGGAACTTAAGGTTTATTGTTTACAAAGTATGGCAACAACCAATCCGGTTTTGAGGGGAAATGAGAGAAAAGAATTCCTTGAATATCTTGAAGAATTCCCAACAATTCAAGTCCTGGATTCAGTTATTTGTTTCAGAAAAGTCTATCGCGATTGCATGAGCAACGGCACCGGTGTAGTAGAAACGAACAATACAGCAGCCAAAGCAGAAATTGAACATTTAATGAATGAGGTATTTGGCCCATGGTGAAAAAACCCAGCCAGCAAGCATTAAACAGAGCTGCAGTTACGGTAGAACAAGCAGAGGCTCTGGCTCAGCGCCTTGCGGATAAACCATACGGCGCGCCGGAAAAAACCGAACCAGAAAAACAATGTCGGACGACAATCTCTCTTGGTGAAAGCATGCTTGTCACAATAGAAGATCTGGCATTGAGGAATAAACGCAATGGTAAAGATCCAAAAAATGTAAGTGCCATCGTCAGAGTAGCCCTTGAGCAATACTTAAAAACACTAACGTAATAATCAAGAAGTTATTACTTATGAAATCACACTTGTGAATTCATACTGTTTAAGCACCCTTGCATACAAGAGATCACATATTGCAGTGGTCTCTTTTATTACAGAATAATTCATAATTATGATTTGTGAATTATGCGTGTCTGTTTTTCAGCATTGTGACCGCATCGGACTCAGGCATCAAAAACTGCACCCGGTGCCGTGCAGCCACATCCAGTGCAAACACCTTCGTGTAGACCTCCGTTGAGCTGATGGACTTATGCCCCATCAGGCTCTGCAGGACCTTCAGCGGTATACCGGCATACAGCATGTGCATCGCATAGGAATGGCGGAACGTATGTGGCGTGACCGGGACAGAGAACGTCACACCATCAGCGGCAGCGGCGGCAACCGCCTCCCCAATCCAGGTCCTGACCGTTCTGTCAGTCACTTCCCAGATCCGCGCTTTCTCTGTCCTGCCTGTTCGTTTATTACGCCGTTCCATGGGGATTTTCAGTGTTGCCACCATCGTCTGCAGCTGGCTGACGTACCAGGAGTCGGAGAGCGGAACCAGCCGGTGAGTCTGCTGACCGGCGGGCATTCTTCCTGCCGTCCTGGCGGCTTTTTCTGTCCGCTGCTTCAGAGTGGCCAGTTGCACAAACGGATACGGGGGCGCAAGCGAAAAATCCCCCCGCGTCAGCGCCAGTGCTTCATTAATGCGCGCACCGGTGTTCCACAGTGTGGCCAGCAGCATCTTGCGGCGCAGATCCGGGACGTAATGGAGCAGGGCGCTCACTTCAGGGGCCAGCAGGTATTTTGGCAGTTCATCATGAACCATCGACATCTGGCGGAGTGCCAGCGCTGCCGGATAATCGATGGCAACAGGAAGCTGAGCAGCATCCCGGGCATGGTGGATCGGTGCCGGCAGGTGCTGCATATCAGTGTTCACTCCACGGGGAAACGTCGGGCAGGTTTTCCACAACACGGTACTTTCCCGGATAACGGAGCTGGTTACCGCCATGCGTCCGGACGGTGACAACAAAACCCCCTCCCTGGTTGTTTTCGGGGAGCAGGCGATCGCACTGCTCACTCAGCATGTGGATCACAAACGGCGCATCGCTGCCGTCTTCAAATACCAGTTCCAGCGCATCGCGGCCATTCAGCGTTCCCTTACTGATGATGACGTACTCAGCCCCCCGCATCTCCCTGAGTAAATGTTTTGCCGCATCCGGGACAAGCAGCCTGGCTGCGCCGGCATTCCAGCTGAGGTAGACATATCCGGCCTGCGCCTGTACAGACTGCCAGTAATCCGTTCTGGCGACAGCCTGACCTTCATTCTCAATAAAAAACATGGGTGACTCCTTTTTTCTTTTCCGGGCAGGGACGGTCATGCGATAACGTCATCCATCATCACTGCCCTTACCGTCACGCCGTCTGATAACATCATGCCGTTATCATCATCACCATGATAACAAGCATCCATATAACCACGCCGTTAAATTACCGGAGAGCCGTTTCCGTCAGATCCGACTTTCCGGAATATCACAACTTTCCGGAAGTGTACCACGCTGAGAAAATAATCATATCGCTGTTTTCCGCCCCTGCGCGGCGCATCACAGGTCAGGGAGATGACACAACATATAGTGTCATCAGCAGCTGAATTCAGCACTACATATTGTGCTGACAGGAGGTGGCGTTATGTGGGGGGAGAGGAAGATCCTGAACTGCCGGAAACCGGATCTGCGCGGCGGGGAACGGGCATGAAATATGATAATTAAGCAACATACACAAAATCATATCAGATATGATTTTTATCATTTATGGTAAATCATATCTGATATTATAAGAATTCAATAACCAATAAATCATATATAATATGATTTTTACCTGTCAGAACATTATCAGATGGAGTGTGCAGGATGGATGAAGAACGGGTGTTTTCACTCAGCTATGAACAACTGACCCGGTTTGCGGAACGACGCATCCGGGAATGCAATCTGGACAGCCAGGGCGCAATTTATCTCTGCGAGTCAGCCAAAGCCGGAGCCGTGCTGATCTTCTGGCATGAACTGGCCATAAATGGCTATGCCTCAATGAATGCCATAAAGAGACAGGAGCTCATTGACGCCGACTTTCAGCGCCTCAGAAAGCTCATCTGGCCGGAGGATGACAGGTAATGACCCAGAGCCGCCGACCGTCGCCACTGCAGCGGAGAGTGCTGATTGTGCTGGCTGCGCTTGATGAAAAACGGCCGGGCCCCGTGCTGACGCGGGACCTGGAACGGGTGCTGGAGCGAAGCGGGGAAGCCCCGGTCTACGGGCCAAACCTGCGCGCCTCCTGCCGTCGTCTGGAGGATGCCGGCTGGCTGCGTACCCTGCGCGCTCTAAACCTGCAGCTGGCAGTGGAGCTGACGGACGCCGGCCGGGCCGTGGCACAGCCTCTGCTGCTGGCAGAACAGGACCGCCTCCGGGAAGAACAGCGTGCGGCAGAAGTCGTCGTACTGCCGCTGGTCCCGGCAACAGGTCTGCCCGCAGACGGCACTTCTGCCACTGATCTGGCGGTGGAGCTGAACGGCATGACGTATCAGGCCTGCCGTGGGGATTTTGTGGTGCGTCTCGACGGCAGCACCTGTCTGCAGTTATGGAATAAAGAAGGCAGAGTGGTACGCCGGGAGGGCGATCCACTGGAAGTGGCGCAGTGGCTGCAGGCCTGTCACGATGCAGGAATGGAGGTTCGTGTGCAGGTTAATGAAAGCACCAACCCGTAAAAACATGCCTGCACGGTTTACACATCATCCCATGGTGGCAGCCGGTTAACTTTCCTGCGCCACCAGTGGAGAGAGGCCATAAGCAGTCCGTACAAAAAACCATTCGTGATACTTATAATAATGGCCTCACCTGCTACCATTCCTGACGGCCCCCAGTAGATAAACCACATTGCACATCCCCAGGAAATGCCCCATAAGCCCCCCGTCAGCACCGTGACCTGCCAGAACGGCATAAAGGGTAATGGCGGAAGCCGGATACCCAGCCGCCAGAGAATACGCAGAAGAGGAGGGGCATAATTGCTCCGCCACATCTTTTTGCTGTCCATCAGGGCAATGGCCCGTGCTTTTTTCTGCTCAAAGGTCACAGGAGCACCTCCGTTCCATGATGTAAACGTGACACAGCTTATTGTTATTGATTATTATTATCATGCTGTGATTATGTTGTCACGCACCGGTACACGATAACAATAAAGGAGAAACCAGATGAAACTGGATATATCTGTAAAGTATTTACTGAAGAGCCTGATACCAAGCCTCATTATTCTTACAGTTTTTTATCTGGGATGGAAAGATAACCAGGAAAATGCAAGAATGTTTTATGCGTTCATCGGATGCATTATCAGTGCCATTACTTTTCCTTTTTCAATGAGGATAATACAGAAAATGGTAATAAGGTTTACAGGGAAAGAATTCTGGCAAAAAGACTTCTTTACAAATCCAGTTGGCGGAAGCTTAACTGCTATATTTGAATTATTCTGTTTCGTTATATCAGTTCCTGTGGTTGCCATTTACTTAATTTTTATATTCTGCAAAGCCCTTTCAGGAAAATGAAAGGGCATCATTATGTGTCAGATACCAATAAGTTTATTGACCTGCTCAATAAACTTATCATTAACAAGCGCACTCACAGCAGCCATAATAATTGCAAAACCCAGAATACCTACAGGGGTTCCCAGCATGACGGAAAACGTCCATGCTGTAACTGCTGAAGCAGCTCTTCCTGCTGCCAGTGATTCAAGTTTTACAAAAAATGGACGCCAGTTGTCCGTTTTTACAGCCTTTTGTAACTCCACAGCAACATCATAACGATCAATAACTTTTCCGGTAAAACCAAATGCCTTACTGAACAGCTTAAAATTCTCCGCCATATGGACCTGATTAATAGCTTCCAGGGCTTTAGAAATGGCCATGCGATCTTGTATGCTATATTTCTTGTTCAGATTATTACGGAATTTATCAAAAGCGTTCAGTGCATCATCCACACTCTTAATTTGTTTCCCTTGAGATACAGAAGCCAGCTCCTTAGAAAGTTCGGATGCTTGTTTACCCGAGTAGGCAGCCTGGCGGCTGCGGCTTGTCATGGCCTGGAATTACCGTTATAAAAAAAGATAATGTCATTGTCTTTCAGGTAGTTATATGGCCCGTTCAGCTAAACCCCGTAAACGCAAACCCGCACCACAAAGAAGCAAACTTCCCCGCTATGTTGTGAAACTTCATCCGGATGATTTTTTTGACGAAGAAGACGCTGAAGTTCTGCGCTTTGATAATTTTGACGATGCCGTTGAGTGCTGCGCTGACCTGGGTATTCCGTTCTTTCTGGATGCAGGAAACAAAAAGCTGGTCTTCTGGTTTGTTCGTGTCGATGACGAAGGGTATCCGGAAATAGCCCGCTGTACGGAGCGGGAGTTTGCAACCATTCTTGCCGGTATCAGTGCCGGTGGTATGTACTGCCCGGAATGCGGCACAGTTCACTGGCCGGATGGCGTTACCCCACCCGTCTGATGCTTCCCCGTTTTGCCGATATTTTTCAGCAGGGTAACCGCTGGCTTAACTGGCTGGAGAAACAGCCGGAAGGTTCAGTGCGTCCGGTGGTGACTGAGTCAGTGACAAAAATCATGGCATGCGGGACCAGGCTGATGGGCTACACGCAATGGTGCTGTTCGTCACCGGACTGTTGCCACACCAAAAAGGTCTGCTTCCGGTGTAAAAGCCGCTCCTGTCCGCACTGCGGAGTGAAGGCCGGCACACAGTGGATACAGTATCTGCTGAGTCTGGTCCCCGACTGCCCGTGGCAGCATATTGTGTTCACGCTTCCGTGCCAGTACTGGCCCCTGGTGTTCCACAACAGGTGGTTACTGGCAGAGATGAGCCGCATTGCTGCGGATGTGATACTGGAAATCTGCCGCCAGGCAGATGTGGAGCCGGGGATATTCACGGTAATCCACACATGGGGACGAGACCAGCAGTGGCATCCGCACATTCACCTGTCGACAACAGCCGGAGGCGTGACGTCAGGTCACTCCTGGAAAAACCTTCATTTTTACGCCCGTAAGGTGATGAGCATGTGGCGTTACCGGATAACGCGGCTACTGTCCCGGAAATACCCGGAGCAGGTAATACCGGATGAACTGGCAGTGGAAGGAAACAGCAAACGGGACTGGAATCGCTTCCTGGACAGTCATTACCGGCGGGGCTGGAATGTCAACGTATCCAGGGTGATGGATAACGCCACACATGTGGCAGTGTACTCTGGCTCTTACCTGAAAAAGCCGCCGGTGCCGATGAGCCGTCTGGAGCACTATGCAGGTCAGGATGAAATTGGTCTGCGTTACAACAGCCACCGGACAAAACGGGAAGAATACCTGGTGATGAGTGGCGATGAGTTCATGGAAAGGTTCTCCTGGCATGTAGCACCGTATGGTGAGGTACTACGGTTTCCTGAGTCCGGTGAAGCGCCGGTTACTGGAAGAGGTGGTGTACGCCATAACGGAGACAGTGAGAAAAACAGCGATACAAATCAGGTGGAGAGGGATGTATCAGAGGTTACTGAAGGTTGACCCGCTGAAGTACATTCTGTGCGGAAGTCAGATGCGTTTTACGGGGCTGAAGCGGGGTTACCGACTGGCAGAGCTGGTCCTGATACATGAGCGACTGGCACGACAGCAGGTGTGCGGCTGAGAGCCGCAGAGGGGAAGTTGCGTCCATTTTACCGGGAACGGAGCAAAAAACCGCCATTCATACCCTGTATCAATCAGTGTCATCCTGTTTAATCGTCGTTTCCGCTCATATGGTGCACAAGGGGTGTTGAAGAAACATCCGTTTTGTGGTGCTTTTTTAGTCTTTTGGGGATTTAAATTCCTATCGATCAAGGGCGGAGTAAGTAATTATGAGGGGACCCTCAAGCGTAATTTCTCTGGTGGAGAATTAGTAAGTCTACCTCAAGTCATAAATCTTTCAGGTACACTAAGGAATGAGGAGATTCTTGATTTGATTTGTTGCTTCAATAAGTTAACTAAAAAACAGGCATGGGCAGAGCTTAATCATAAATGGAATGATAATTTTTTTATTCGCTATGATAAAATAAGTCGTAAAAGGACTTACACGGTAAGTTATGGGGAGAAGCGTTGGCTTATCATATCTTTGATGCTAACGCTTTGCAAAAATGCCCGTTTATTTTTACTGGATGAACCAACTGTAGGCATTGATATTCAGTACAGAATGATGTTATGGGAACTGATAAATAAGATCACCGCAGACGGGAAAACGGTATTTTTCTCAACTCATATTTTTGATGAACTAACAAGAGATAAAATCCCCTTCTATATGCTTTCAAAAAATGGTATAAATCGTTATTCTGATATGAGTGATTTTATTCAATCTAATAATGAAACAACTCCAGAAAAGGCATTTGTTAAAGAAGTTATGGGAACAGGGGACTGAGACATGGATATAACAGAAAAAAGAATCACACAACGACACCTCAATGAAGGTGAATTATCAGGTGTAAATTATTATAATTGTATATTTGAACGAATACAGCTTGACAATTTTAAGTTTCGCGATTGTGAGTTCGAAAAATGTCGCTTCGTAAACTGCTCAATAAAGAATTTAAAACTTAACTTTTTTAAACTTATTGACTGTGAATTCAAAGATTGTTTGTTACAAGGAGTTAATGCAGCAGACATTATGTTTCCTTGTACTTTTTCTCTTGTAAGTTGTGATTTGAGATTTGTTGATTTTATTGGTTTAAGGTTACAGAAATCTATTTTTTTATCCAGTCACTTCCGTGATTGTTTATTTGAGGAAACAGACCTTCGTAAATCTGATTTTACAGGTTCAGCGTTTAATAATACAGAGTTCAGACATTCTGATTTGTCTCACTGTGATTTTTCAATGACAGAAGGCCTCGATATAAATCCTGAGATAAACAGGATCTTATCTATAAAGATACCACAGGAAGCAGGTTTAAAAATACTTAAACGAATGGGAGTGGTTGTAGGGGGATGAGGTGAGTAGACCCGCCGGTTACCCGGACGGGCCCTTCCTCAGAACCGGACTTGCTGTCCGCCATCCAACGACAGAGAGTGCGGCAGTGATGTACAGCCTGATCGGTAGCTGCAAACTTAACGGAATCGAGCCGGAAACGTGGCTACGCCACGTGGCACGGTTTTTCCAGCTCTTACGGTGTATTACCTCCGCTTTGTAAAGACCATTGATGCTCTCCGCCATCGCGTTGTCATACGAGTCGCCTGTACTTCCTGTTGATGCCAGTAATCCGGCTTCCTTAAGCCGCTGTGTGTAGGCCAGCGATACATACTGAGAACCTTTATCACTGTGATGGACCGTGCCGGACGGTCGACGGGCCCATAACGCCTGCTCCAGTGCATCCGGCACGAATGTCGTTTCCATGGACGATGAGACCCGCCACCCCACGATGTATCCGGCAAACACATCAATGATGAACGCCACATAGACGAAGCCCCGCCATGTGCTGACGTAAGTAAAATCAGCCACCCACAGCTGGTCAGGTCGTTCTGCCACGAACTGACGGTTTACGTGGTCGCCTGCGGCAACGGCTTTCCGGCTGATGGTCGTACGGACCTTTTTACCCCGGAGAACACCGGCAAGTCCCATAACCGCCATGTCGCAGTCGTCAGTCTGCTACTCGAATGGCGTAACGTAGCCATTTTTCTGGCCCCACACGTAGTCAGGCTTTCCACGTAGAATGCAGCAATTTTTCATCAGTCAGGCTCATAATCAACCCCACTTTTTTTTCTTTATACAGCAAGAAATCAGCACGTCCAGTACATCCCTCTTCCGCTTCTTGCCAGGTGGCCACCTGAGTGCGGAACTCATCATCAAACACAGACTTATCAGGCCATACCACCAGAGTTTTACCACGATAACTAATCTCAAAAATAAACTGTCCCCCTAAAGAGAAAGGGGCATCAGGGTGCCTTAAAGTAGGGTTTTGCAGGCAACGTCCTTCACGTACAGCGTGAGAAAGTATCTCTACACAATCCACAATTCCCGGACCGGGAAAACCCAGACTCCAGTAAAGCTCGCGGCGCATCACCGGTTGTTGCGGAGACAACAGAGAAAAAGCGTAGCGGCTCACACGAATCATTAGTGCAGCAGCAATAACATTAGCGTTAGTCGTATATTTTAATAAATCCTGGCGCGTCAGAGTGATATCACCATCTTGATCCCGTACGGTTACGGTTAATTCGCTCATCAATTACTGCTCCATAGCCTGTGGTAAAACAATATTGCTAACGTCAATTTCGTTGCGAATCATTCCATTTTCAATCATAAATTGGATATCTTCTTTCATGCTGGTTATATCGTCCTGATTCAGACGCTGAGTGAAGTGAGACCGATTATACAATTTCTGTGCATCCTCAACGCTAATGCCCTGTACTTTTGCGCCTAATGCTATGGCTTCCGACTGATTTTTTTCTATCCATGTACTTGCCTCATCATGGGCAGCAATGACGACTTTAATCCAGTTCGGGTGTTTTTTAACTACCTTATCACTGGATGCCATGACCAATTTAGGTACAACCAAACCACTGGCGGTCGTCAGTACTTTAGCTCCTTCCTGTTCTGCTTTAATCACCATGGTGGCAGCCAATAGTGCGGCATCAACCTGACTACTTTGTAAAGCCGCAAATGCCTGTGGCAAATCCATTTGAACAAACTGAACATCGTTCATGCTTAAACCATTTTTCACCAAAGCAGCCACCAACGTCTGATGTAAAACCGTGCCTTTAGGCCCTGCAATCTTTTTACCTTTTAATCCGGCAATAGAATTAACACCATTCTTAGCCCCTACAATGGCAAAAGTATCGGTAGGACGAGAAACACCAGCGATGATCATCACAGGATTACCCTCGCTATTAGACATTAAAACTGAAGAAGTATTCATTACCCCTGCAATATCAAGATCACCGCTAGCTAGCGCCTGAGCCTGTTTGGCTCCGGAAGTAATTTCGTGCCATTCCACGTTTAATCCCAGCGATTCAGCCTGCTTTTCCAACAGGTTGTGCTCCTTCATTACAATCATTTGCAGATTAAATGGTGATTTAACATAGCTGATATCCAGCGTTTTATCATCCGCATGGGCCAGTCCAGAACTCAACAATGCAGAAAACAACGTGGTCAGAAGTATCTTTTTCATAGTTCATCCTTATTCATAAGCAGTTTATAAATGGGTCAGTATTCGTTGTTTTAATTCTGTGTGGGAAATATCATGATGGCGGCGGTATACCACCGCAATTCGTCCTTGACTCATAACTAAAATCTGCTGACCAATAGTTATCGCTTCATTGAGGTCATGAGTGACAAACAAACAACTAATGTTTTGATGAGTAATCAGTCGAATTAACATTTCTTGCTGTTCTGACCGCGTGATGGCATCCAGGGCTGCAAAAGGTTCATCCATCAGTAATACTTGTGGTTTTTGCAGAAGAGCTCTTGCGATTCCTACTCGCTGCGCCATACCACCAGAAAGTTCATGAGGCATCAGGGAATAACTTTCTCCCAGTTGAACCTGTTGTAATACTTCAGCAATTTTGGCTTGTTTAATTTTTCTGCTACATAAAAATGGCAAAGCTAATGCCAGATTTTCAGCTACCGTTAACCATGGTAATAAACGTGGTTCCTGAAACACCATGGCACACTGTGATGCAGAGATGTTGACTGTTCCGCTATCCGGTTTAATCAAACCTGCTACAATACGCAATAAAGTGGATTTTCCTCCACCAGAAGGGCCGAGCAAGCAAATAATTTCTCCCGGCGGCAGCGAAAGTGAGACATCGATCAATACCTGTTTTTGCTGATAGCTTTTATTAATATGAGATAATGCTATCATCAGCTTGTTACCTCCGGAAAACGACGACGTAATAGCAGCACCAATGAGCGATAAAATAGCGTATCCAATAGCCAGCCAATTAAACCAATGGTTAAAATACCCACTATTACAGCATCAGTACGCATCATCTCTTGTGAATCAATAATCAAGTATCCCAGTCCACTGCTGGCAGCGATCAATTCTGCGCCAATTAATGCTCGCCAGCTATAACCAAAAGCCAGACGAAAACCAGTAACCACAGAAGGAGTGGCGCTTGGAATTACAATCGCCAACAGATAGCGTAAAGGTGAAAGATTCAGGCTAATGGCCAATTCCTTATGGGCTGTACTGACGCGACGCAGTCCATCACGAGTGTTAAGAAATATGGGAAACACCGAGGCCAAAACAATAATCGAGAGTTGTGTCGTCTCCCCAATACCCAACCATAAAATCAATAATGGCGTCATGGCCAATGGGGGGATCATACGAAAGAGTGCCAAAGGCGCGGACAATAACTGTTCCAGCCATGAGTAACGAGCAACCAAACCGGCCAACATCGTTCCAAGACAACAACTCAGACAAAACCCTTCAAACACTCGTAATAATGAAGTGGATATATGACGAGGCAATGCGCCAATTTGCCACATATTTACGGCGGAATAAAACACCGTTATGGGTGATGGTAGTAAATAAGCAGAGATTAACTCCAAACTTGATAACAATTGCCAGTAAATCAATAGTAATATTGGTGTCAGCAACGGTCGCCAATAGCGCATCACAATACCTGTATTGAATCCATTGGTGAGACGGTTAACAGCGTATTAGCTAACTGATATTTAGCCACCATCCACTGTCGTTGAACTTCTGGTGTTGCATCTGGCTGCTTACTTGCACGCCCTATTTTCAAAAATTCAGTAGTTGGCTGCCCGCCTACCGGAGCTAATGATACTTTTTTACTACGATAACTAAATTCAAAATAGAAACGTCCAGTAAGACCTTGCTGTGCTTCGGTTTGGTCAAAGTCGACATCTAATATAAAACGATTTTCCGACACCATGCGGGTTACCAACTCAAAACAATCACGGGCCCCCCTCCCCGGAAAGGCTGTAAATAATGCTAATTCCCGACGTTGCAGGGGCTCATCCTGCGGTGATAGCAATGAAATAGCCCTTTGTAGTAACCGAAATCCCAGTACTACGCCACCAACAGCATCATACCCATGATAATTGAAGGCATCCTGAACCGAGAAAGAAAAAAGCTGATGATTATCTGCAACGTTTAGGGATGGCATAACCCATTGGGATACAGGGATAAGACCTGGATTAGTACTCATGTCAACCGCCTTTCTCTTTTTATAGTAAGAGTTATTCCCTCATGTCGATTCTAGATACAAATACAAACAACATCAATTCTCATTCCCTCTTCAGGTTATTTGCCTCGCTGTTTTTCTCACTGTCTCCGTTATGGTGTACACCACCTCTTCCAGTAACCGACACTTCGCCGAACTCAGGAAACCGTAGTACCTCACCATACGGAACCCCTGAGGTAGCCAGGAGGCTGCAAATCGGGGTGTGGCAGAATATGAGCTTTCAGAGTAACCATCCAGAATGAGTTCCCATGTCACACAACCTGGAGCACCAGAAAGTCCACACCAGAATGGTGAAAGAGGTTCTGAAAGCCGTCGCCAGAGCCAATAATCACCCTTATCAGGGGTTCCGTGGGAATTTCTGCGATAACACCCGCTAAGCGATTCCTCCCTGACGGAAATCACTTGTTTTCCGTCAGGTCCTGCAGTTGAAGAAAATTGAATCCATAAATCTGTGATTTTTTGCGTGACAAACCCTGTCGGAATGAGAAACTGTACGGAAACTTCAATTTTAAGGTTTGTCGTACATTCGCAGCCAGGGGATCATTATACCGGAAGAGCTCTTGTCCAGTGTATCACCACTACCATGGGGTCATATCTCACTCACTGGAGATTACCTGTGGAACGAAATTGACCATCCCCTTGAACGATACAGGCCACTTCGTACTAATCGCTTCAATCCAAAGAACTTCACTTTTCCTTAGCGTGTGTTATCGCAGAAATGCCCACGGAACGCCGTTATGGCCGTGAATGTGCCGACGACCTGGATTAATTCTGGTATGAGTGAGTTTGACAGCCGGTTGTTTGCAGCCATTAACGATATGCTGCTGGATATGCTGGCCGCTGTTGCCAGAAGGGACTATGAACAACGGCGGGAACGCCAGAAACAGGGGATAGAGAAAGCAAGGAAAGACGGCAAATATAAAGGGCGTAAACCTAATCAAGCCAGACATGATGCAATTATCAGGTTGATACTGGAGGAAGTTGCCGTTGCTTGCTCATACATCGCCTGTCACAACGGCTCTCTCACATTGTTGGATGTAGAGTACCTTCCCCCTGCCAGAGCACTGAACACAGCACCACCTGTTTGTTCAGCCAGGGCTTTAATTCGTTCATACCCAGATAGCGCAGGGTTTAGAAGCAAGGGAGGCACACTGTACAGCGCCAACACAAAGATTATACAGATGCACGCATAAAATTCATTTAAAGAAATGGCCATTGACAGACAATCTGAAGTCAAACTAGACAACTGGTGTCTAGTGCCATAATATTGTGGATGTTGGATGTAGAGTATCTTCCTCCAGTCAGAGCCACCAACTCAGGACTGGAAAACACGAAAAAGCCCGATTACCAGTCGGGTTTTTTTGTGCCTGTCGTTCGACTGTTCTTCCGTTTTTTCCCTTCATTTGGGGGATTTTCTTTCAGTTTTTTTGTTAAGTCCAATGCTGCCGGTCGCGTTGGCCAACAGATCAATGCCGTTATCGGCGTTTCCATTAATCCTTTTTTTCAGTAAGTTGCAGCACAAAAGATGATTAAAAAGCTATCAGTTTTTTTGATGGATACAGTAGCGGCGGTACGCTGCGTGAAATCTGAGGTTTTCGGGTAGGATTGGTCGCGAGAATTTACGAGAGAGCGACGGGCGGTTTCTGCACTGAGACAAGATACAACCGTTCTTTTTTTTCCCCTTCACGCCGTAGCTGAGCGATCTCGTCTCTGTTACGCTGAAGTTCAATGATAGTCGTAATATTTAACTCTTTACCTCTTTCGTGGTATACCAGGTATACCGAAAAAGGAGGCGTGATGAACAACCAAAACTATTTTTTAGTCCGTTGTATGTACGTAATTCTGATGGGACTAGGTTTTCCTATCATGAGATATATGAGTTTAAACTTTGACACATTAAATAACAATGCTATCAGATTTATCTCTGGAGGTGTTATTTTTTGCATTGTCTGCTTATTAAAGTACAATAACCACTTAAAAAATATAAATATTAAAACAATACTACTGCTTTTTGTTCTTTCTATTTTCATGACATGTAACATGTTCTTTTTTATTAATGGAATAAAGCATACATCAGCCTTATCAGGGAGTATTTTTAGTATATTAGCAATGCCATTAGGTATTCTTGTCGCCAGTTTATTTTTTATTGACGAACGAGAAAGAGCACTTAGCTATAAATTTATAACAGGTTCATTAATTGCAATTATTGGATCATTTATTTTTGTTTTTAATGGTTACTCTTTGGATTCCGGCTCATTTAGTTATACAGGCTTTATATTTTTAACCATCGCAATTTGCATTCAATCGATACAAAATGTCATTGTTAAAATTGTAGCACAATACCTTCCCGCAATTGTAATTAGTGCGTCAACAGCAACAATTTCAGGGTTAATGTTTTTATTATTAGCAATAAAAACAGGCGTTATCACAGAATTATCAGTAACATCCAAAGAATTATTAATATATTTGGTTCTTGCTGGCATAT
>ERZ836441.1306-NODE-1306-length-24622-cov-12.901290_pt1 | contig 24622 bp, 16 predicted proteins | sample MGYA00519686_ERZ836441 | MGnify/ENA primary metagenome ERZ836441 (study PRJEB31850, sample SAMEA3708800) | human gut metagenome | biome: human gut; feature: human-associated habitat; material: faeces | place: China | collected 2014 ... | reverse complement strand
CCTTACAATCTTCGCCAAACACATACTTAAAGGCGAAATCATTTAATAAATTTGCACTCCTCATGAGCACCTCTTTTCTAGTAAGCATTTCATTTAAATCATTCATCTAAAATATTTGAATGTGTATTCGTATATTTACTTGTAGTTTGAACACTTTTTGTAACAATGATTCGTTAGATAAATGAACTATTATCACTCACATGTCAAAGACCAAAAAAAAATTATACCTTCATTTTTAACATCAAAGCAGGATTTAACGATCGAATCAACTAAGTGTATTAAACACCAAATGTTAGATTGCCTACATACTCTTATACGAAAAAAAAGACACTTTTTCGAAAAAAATTTAACTTTTTTGCATAAATAGTGAGGCAAAGAAGATATTGGGTAAAGAAGAGTGGAGTAAATTGTATAGTCCAGATATTGAAAGAGAATTTCATAGTGGTCCAATAGAAACAAAGAGCTAGAGTCTTTATGATTCTAGTTTTTTTATTGACTGAATCTTGTGAAATAAAATATACTATTAACAAATGGATATGGAGAAATAATATGTTTAAAAAAGGGAAAAGATTAGCTGTGTTATGCACAATCATTTTTGTGGTTTTATCTATGTGCATGCCTTGTTTGGCGGATGAGACGCAGAAAACGATTCGTGTTGGATCTTTTGAAGATACATTTAATTATGTGGATGAACATGGTGCAAGGCGTGGTTATGGTTATGAATTAATGCAGGCTTTGGCTGGGTATACGGGTTGGAAGTTTGAGTATGTAAAGTGTGATTGGTCAAACTGTTTTGATAAGCTTGAAAATGGTGAGATTGATATCATGGGTGATATTGCGTATACGGATGATCGTGCTAAAGAAATGCTTTATTCTGAGGAAACGATGGGTGAAGAAAAGTATGTTTTGTATGCGGATTTATCGGATATGGATATTGTGTCTTCGGATTTTAAGTCTTTGAATGGAAAACGTATTGGTGTGCTTAAAGGTACAAATTCTGAATTTATGCTTACAAATTGGGAGAATAAGTATGGTATTCATACTGAGCATGTGAATGTAAGTGGTAATGAGGATGTAAAAAAGAAACTAGCGAATAATGAGATTGATTGTTTCGTGTCTTTAGAAGAGTCAATTTGGTCTGAAAGAGGGATTTCTAGTGTAACAACAATTGGAAAGTCTGATATATATTTTGTGTTCAATAAAGAGCGTAGTGATATTAAACAAGAATTGGATTATGCGATGCGCCAGTTGGATAGTGATAGTCCTTTTTTCAAGGCGGATTTGTATAAGAAGTATTTTACTTTGGATTATACGCAATTTTTAACAGGTGTTGAAAAGTCATATATCAAAGAGCATGGTGGTATTCGAATTGGCTTTTTAGATAATGATCCTGTTGTGTTTTCTATGGACAAAAAGAGTGGAGAGATTCGTGGTACACTTTCTGAATATATTTCGTATGCCAAAGATTGTTTGGGTAATCATACTTTAAAATTTGATATAGAGGCTTTTGATGATTATGACAAAATGATTGAGGCTTTACAGAATAATGAGATTGATGTGATTTATTATGCGAGTCGAAATTCAAATGTTGCCGAAAAGAAGGGATATGCACTTTCGAATACGGCTTGGACGTATAATTTGATTGCCGTTACAAATAAGGAAGGTTTTAATGAGAATGATTCATATGTGGTAGCTGTACCGAAAAACAAGGTGGCTTTAAAACAACATATTGCGTATAACTATCCGCATTGGAAACTCGTGGATTGTGATTCGATTGAGGATGGGGCGAATATGGTTGATGATGGTAAAGTAGATTGTTTTATCATGGGATCGAGTCAGGTGTTGAGTTTTGATGGTAAAAAGAATTTTAAAATTATTCCTTTGACAAAGACAATGGAGGCTTGTTTTGCGGTTAAAGATGGGCATGCAACACTATTATCCATATTGAATAAGACGATAAAGGCTATGCCTTCGGATATGTTAACAAGTGCGATTGCGATGTATGATAGTACGGCTTATAAAACGACTTTTTACAGTTTTTTAAAAGATCATTTGGTTGTTGTTCTTGTTCTAGGCTTTAGTATTATTATTGTAATTCTTCTACTTTTACAAAAGGCAAGACGAGCAGAGGCGAGTGCTAAGGTTGCATTAAAGAGTGCTGAGGATGCAAGCTTAGCTAAGACACAGTTTCTTCATAATGTATCGCATGATATTCGTACGCCTATGAATGCGATTTTGGGCTATTCTGAACTTATGAAGAATGAGTTGAAGGATAATGATTTGCCTAAGGTTTTCGAGCATTTAAATAAACTTCAAAAGGCGGGGAATATTCTTCTATCAATTATTAATAATGTTTTAGATATGGCTCGCATAGAAAGTGGTCATATGGAATTGGATGAAAACTATGCGAATATTGAGGATATAAGACAAAGATTGATTGAGATGTTTGAGGATGAGGCGAAGAAAAAGAATATTCATGTGAGGTACACTTTTAATGTGGAGCATAAACATGTCATGGCCGATGTGACTAAGGTTGAAGAAATTTTTGTGAATATTTTAAGTAATGCCCTTAAGTATACGCCTTCAAATGGTTCTGTTGAAGTGAATGTGGATGAGCTTTCATGCGATGAGCCTGGATATATGATTGTTCGTACAAGCATTATGGATACGGGTATTGGTATGAGTCAGGAGTATTTGGAGAAGATTTTTGAATCTTTTTCAAGGGAAAGAATGACATCCAGTAAAATTAGTGGTACAGGTCTTGGAATGGCCATTGTAAAGAAATATGTGGATCTTCTTGGTGGAACAATTGATGTGAAGAGTGTTGTTGGTAAGGGGAGTACGTTTATTGTCACGTTGAAATATAAAATGGCGGATGAAAAATATTATTTGAATAAACAAGAAGAGAATTGTGGAGTTGATAATGCAATTTTTAATGGTAAACATATTCTTTTGGCTGAGGATAATGATTTAAATGCCGAGATTGCACAAACCATATTAGAGCGTGCAGGACTTTTTGTAGATCGTGTAAAGAATGGTATTGAGTGTGTGAATAGGGTCATAGAAAATCCGGTTGGTACATATGATGTCATTTTAATGGATATTCAAATGCCTAAAATGGATGGATATAAAGCTACGTGTGAAATTAGAAACTTACAAGATAAGGCAAAAGCATGCATACCTATTGTGGCAATAACGGCCAATGCGTTTGAGGAAGACAAGAAAAAAGCGATAGATGCTGGTATGGATGGTCATATCGCAAAACCAATTAATATTGAAGATTTGTTTGTGGTATTAACGGATATTTTGAATAAAAAGTAAAACTAGAGTCTATGGATTCTAGTTTTTTTAACGTTAAAAAATATAGCATTTGGCACGCAACAAGAAATGTCCAAATTATACTTAAACAATTCAAGTTCAGTATCCGTTATTGTTTTCTTTAAAATCTTAATATATAAAGAAACCATCTCTTCAAAATTAAGTATTTTAGGTATCATAATATAACACTCCATTTAATCCACTAATCTGTCAGGAATTAATTCATTACCTTCATATTTAAACACATATTGTTTGTTTAAATCTTTATTCTTTAATGAAAACCACACTTCACTATCCGACTGTTGTGTTATTGAATCCACATAATATGCTTCATCCTCAATTTGATCATTTGCACTTTCAATCAATTCCTCATCTGAATAAGGGATTGAAGTCTGAACTTCTTTAGTCTCTCTAAGCTCAGGTTGAGCTTGTGTACAACCCGTTAATAATAGTAAAACCAAAACTAATATTTTCATACAATTCTAAACGTATTCTCCTTTGTGTTGATTTCAATTGTGATGTTGTTACTATAGGTACATTGTTGGATATGATCATTAATGATTTTATGTTCTACCATCTCTTCATTTTTAATTCTTTGATAAAAATCAAGGACAATATTGGCTCTAGTAATTTTATCCTCTATGGATAAACCATCTGTACCAAAATTACCATCCACATTATCATATGGCGCATTTCTTACGACATATGGAATACCACCATTTAGTAACGCATACAACATGTAGTCTTCTTGTCTTTTTTCCATTGGCCAAGGCAAAATGAAACAATCATGATACACAAGGTTAAATAATGGTACAGGTATACCCATTCTTTTTTCATTTTCATCTTTCATCATAAACTCATAAGGCCCATAATGCGAAAATACAAGTTCGCGCATTGCCCAATCACTACACTCCTCACTTGAAGGAATGATTCCCTTTGAGATCATATACTGAAAACAAGCCCTTCTATATTCCATACACTCTTTCCTTGTCATCAAATGTTCTAAATTAAAACACTCATCCATTTCATTACAAGAAAAGACATCCAAATATACACAATCCAAATTTATATGTTTTAAGATTTCAGTGTAGTTTCTCTTTACATACTTTGATGCAAGACTAGCACACAAATAGTTTTGTCTTCCACCAGCCCAATGGCATGTTCAAACACACTACCATCCTCTAATTGAATCGCTTGGTTTTCATCATGTGTTTTAGCCTTATAGTAATAATCACGATACTGATCGTGTAAGCCAAATAAATCATTTTGAGAACTTAAACATTTTTGAAGATCCTTTAACCCAGCCCATCCACCAGCTTCAATACATGCCGGCAAATAATCCGGATGACAATTATCGTAGCCAGGATCTGCCCAGCCATCCAAATGAAGATAGAGTTTAGAAGAACCCAAACTATGAAGCTTTTGAATCATCTCTTTTACCGAATCAAAAGAATGAATCACATCCTGTTGTCCATTATAAAAACGTGAATCCTTTTCTGTATGCGCCTTAATACTCGTATGTACAACAGCACATTGTTGAAGTTCTGAGATTTTAGGAAGATTTACTTCTTTCTCTTTTAAAGACTTAAATAAACCAGTTTCTTTAACATACTCTCGATAAATCTTAGCAGCACGATTATAATCCATATTACTTTCAAAAGAATAGCGAACAACACGCTTATATCGCATCTTACCTAGACTTGTTAACCATACAAATTGAAGTCTTGTTCCCTTATCATCATGATCAATTGTATATTTAGAATCCCAAGGCGTTTCATTGATTGCGATATACCCTTTTCCATTATTGGTTTGACTAAGCCAAGGCATATAGGCAGCACAACTTGTAAACTGACCATCAAAGGCAATATGACTATAATCATAATCATATCGATTGGGAATCAATAATCCCTGCATATAAGGAATGGTCGAATAGCCATCCTTGTCTTCACACACAAAACTATCGGGAAAATGTACCTCTTTAATATTCTCATCCACTTTGGGAATCCACTCAAAATAATAATGATTTGTACTATCTTCTTTCCAAATATATGTATCAAAATATTTATACGTGGTATAAATACCCTTACCTAATCCTGTTGTTCTTTCTTCTGACTTGATGAAATCATCACTAAATTTTATTTTTTTATCATCCTTCGTTATATAATACGAATCCTGATTTCGAATCCAATTTTCCATACATAAATACCTCTTGTCTTAGTCATTATACCATACGTGATATGTTAGAATAATATAAGAAAGTTGGTGCAACTATGGGCATTTATTTAAATCCAGATAGTAATCAATATGAAAGATTGTGTAACAGTCCCATCTTTGTAGATAAATCATTATTGATTGAATACACAAATAAAGCTATAAATACTTCTAATGATTGTATTTGCGTAACTCGTCCAAGACGATTTGGGAAAAGTACAGATGCGAATATGTTGGTAGCTTATTATTCAAAGGGTACAAATTCAAAAGACTTGTTTAATACATTAAATATCAATCACTGTCCTTCTTTTCTTGAACATTTAAACAAGCACAATGTGATTCATTTAAACATACAAGACTTTTTAAGTACCACAAATTCAATTGATGAAATGCTTGTGAAAATCACTCGAATGATTTTAAAAGACTTGAAATTTGAATTTAAAGATGTCATAACTGAAACCGAAATCATCGATGCATTCAATGAAGTCTATGCGTATACAAAAAATAAATTTATCTTTATTATTGATGAATGGGATTGTATCTTTAGAGAATTCAAAGAAGACAAAACTGCACAAGAAACATATTTAGATTTCTTAAGGAGCCTTTTAAAAGATAAGAATTATATTGAAATGTGCTACATGACAGGAATATTACCAATCAAAAAATACGGAACTCACAGTGCCTTAAATATGTTTGATGAAATATCTATGACGCAATCAAAACCACTGGCAAACTACATGGGATTTACCGAAGAAGAAGTATCGAATTTATGTCGAAAGCACAATGTAGATTATCAAAAAATGAAAGATTGGTATGATGGATACCATATGACAGACACCATCTCAACTTTTTCACCAAGATCTGTAGTTGCAGCTATTTCAAAACATGATTTTTCAAATTATTGGACTAAAACAGAATCTTTTGAAGCTTTAAAAATATATATCGATTTAAACTTTGATGGATTAAAAGACAATATTATTCAAATGATGGCAGGACAAGAGGTATATATCGACACATCTTCATTTGAAAACGATATGTCCACATTTGGCTCAAAAGATGATGTTCTTACATTACTGATTCATTTGGGTTACTTAGGATACAATCAAAAAGATCAAACATGCTACATTCCAAACAAGGAAGTCAGCGACTCATTCTTTACATCCATTAAAAATTCAAATTGGGACGCAACCACAAAAGCCATTCAAAATTCACGAAACTTATTAGATGCTACGTTTAATATGAACGAAACAAAAGTAGCTGATTATATTGAACAAGCCCATCTAGAAACTAGCCACATTCAATATAATGATGAAAATGCTCTAAGCTATACAATTGATCTTGCCTACTATGCCGCAAGAGATCACTATACTGTGATTCGAGAGCTTCCAACCGGCAAAGGATTTGCGGATCTAGCCTTTATCCCTAAAACAGATAAACCAGCCATATTGGTTGAATTAAAATGGAACCAAGATGTAAATACAGCCATTACACAAATTAAAGAAAAAAAGTATCCTTCTGTTTTAGAAAAATACAAAAACAACTTAATACTCGTTGGTATTACTTACGACAAGAAAACAAGAAAACACATATGCAAAATCGAGCGACTTTAATCGCTCGATTTTTTTTATTCTTAACTCATAAGGCTTTAACACAAGTGCTTGGTTTAAATTCTAAACGATATGTTTTACATAGAACTCAATCTAAACACGCGTCAGCATGTGAACAATCCTTAAATAAATCGTACCATTCTTTTGCTGCAATTTGAGAAACTAACAGTGCCGATTTACTCCCTTCCCTTGAATCGAGAATTTTGAATAAATGTCTACATTTTTGACAAAAGAAAAGAACCCGACGCATCAGGTTCTTTCAAGGTGTTGTCCGAAGACGACCACCGCAATTCATGACGATAATATACCACACCAAATAACATTATGCAAGAGGTTTAAGATTGGCTAATAAAATTTTGTAACTGCCGCAGGTGTGCTCGCTGCTGAGTCCCTAGAATTTGATTGCAAATATTTGGGGAAATTTGTTTTCTTAACAAATCAGTGCAGTCTATGAAGGCCGTTATAAAGTGTTTGCAGGTTGTTTTAGTCTCTCCCATTTTGCGTAGGGCATAAGTAATTAAAACAATGTAAGCATCAATATACTTGAAATCTAAACCAGTGATACCAACCTCTGTTTCAAGAAGAGAAACAAGCCTTTTATTTATAGTGCTTGTTTGAAAACGAGTATCGAAAATGGTGTTGTTGTGAGCAACCGCATTACGAAGATCTTTGATAGCGTAAATGATGTATTCAGTGATTTTTCCGTCTGTATCAAGATTACTTGGTAAATGAAGTATACTTGAAGTTTTCAACTTTACATTTGAATTTGAACAGGCGAAAAAAGTTCCGAACTCTCCAAGGGTCAAAGATTCGAAAACAGCCCAGATGGGAATTGGTTGGTCTGCATCAAAGAAATGGTTGACAGTCTGTTTTTTGTTTGAATAATCCCGTAAAAGGGCATTGTTGATTTTCCCCTTGAGAGTCATCCGTTTTGCATACTGTTTGTGGTATTGCGGGCTTCCAGATGTATATGATTTGTAGTCAGTAATAGACTTGTTAAATATGGTATCTAGGTTTTCGGAATTACTGTCCTGAAGAACAGCTTCTATCACATAGCTTTTAAGTGCATTCTCGATAAACATTACTTTTGGATAAATTATGGTTTTTAACTGCATATCAAATTTATTTAAAGCAATGACTTCATCAAGAGACGAAAAAGGAATGCGCTGGTTTGGAGTACGAATGAAACGGTATCCCTTGTATCCATGATAGTAGCCAACATTTCGTAAGGCCTGAGCCTGGTTACTCTTGACAGTTATATGATGGTGATTTCTTAAATATTTCATAAGCTGATTGATTGACAGCATGTTTTATCCTCCAAGGTATAAATCTTTTTTCATTATACTATTAATAGCGAATATATGGAAGATATAAAAAGAAAGAAGGATTATTCTGTGGAATTTTAAGAATGGCTGAGGTTTGAAAACCCGATGGATTCTCCCAAAACAGAACAGTCTCAAGAAGGTTTGGCGCAAATTACGGATAATGTCCATGATTCTGGCCAGACCTTTGTGTTTGACCGGTTTAATGTCGGAGAGCAGGTGGATGAAAAGCCGCTATGCAGATTCCTACTGTGTATGCCAATATCCGCCTGCTGAGAGGATCTATTGCTGCATTGTGGACGAGGAATTCTTCTAGAGCGATTAGATCACGCCTCAGATGCTCGGATGAGTTGAAGCTGGCTAGGTAGACGTGACAGTATAGATCAACAGTTCGGACGATAATGTGTTAACTGCTGTTGAAATCTATACGATGCTCAAGGATTGCAAGAATAGAATCACGTTCAAGATTGATGCAATCACAGCATCAGCGGCATCCGTGGTGGTACAGATGGGTGTTAATTAAAATTCATCCAGAATCAAAAGATCAACTTTTGGAAAATTTATTCATGTATTTTTTTAACATCCTTGAATCTTAGCTTCTTCAATTTCCTAAAACAGATAAGCCAGCCATATTGGTTAAATTAAAATGGAACCAAGATGTAAATACAGCCATTACACAAATCAAAGAAAAAAAGTATCCTTCTGTTTTAGAAAAATACAAAGACAACTTAATACTCGTTGGTATTACTTACGACAAGAAAACACATATGCAAAATCGAGCGACTTTAATCGCTCGATCTTTTTAATATTCTTACTTCATAAGGCTTAAACTCAAGTGTGTTATGAATACAAAGTTCTTCATTGGTTTCCATGTCGATGAAATTACCTTGTCCATTAAAACCTAATGTTTGAGCTTCATTTTTCATATTCATACAAATCCATAGACATTCCTTTTCATCTTGTCTTTGATAAATACAAGCCGTATTTGTGATACCAATCTGTGTATAGTCTCCATAAGATAAAGCGGAATGATTATGTTTCAGATGGATTAACTTTTGAATGGTATCCGTTAACTCATTCCACTCAAACACTTTGATTTCCGGTCTAAGATCCGTATCATTCCAATTTTTTGTACCTTCCATACCCCATTCACTACCATAATAGATACATGGAATACCTGGCATTGTAAATAACATGGTATAAATTAAAGGCAATTGGTTTTTATCCTCTAAAATCGAGGCAACTCTTTCTACATCATGATTATCGACAAAATTAAATAAATGCTTACCCGTATATAAGCACCATGGATCTTTGCCAAATTGACGATTCAACGAATATAAAATCTCATAGAAATTGGCTGAATTAAAGCTCGAATACAACCCTTTATAACACTCATAATTTGTGACAGAATCTAACATATTCTCATTCATCCATTGATTATAGTCTCCATGTAAAGTTTCACCTAAAAGGAAGAAATCTCTATCTACATGATTGTGTAATGTTTGAAGGAATTTTTTATCCAAACAATAGGCTACATCCAATCTTAAACCATCAATTTTAAATTCTTCTTGCCAGAAATCCACTACATTCAAAATGTATTCTACTACTTGTGAATTTTGAAGATTCAACTTCACTAAGATATCATTACCTTCCCAATCCTGGTACCAGAAACCATCGTTGTAGTGATTGTTTCCATTAAAATCAATATAGAACCAATCCTTATAAGGTGAATCCCACTTCTTTTCTAATACATCTTGAAACGCAAAGAAATCACGTCCCACATGATTAAACACGGCATCTAAAATAATTTGAATACCATTTTCATGGAATTGATTTACAACTTCCTTTAAGTCTTCATTGGTACCCAATCTTGTATCTAACGTTTTAAAATCCGTTGTATCATAGCCATGTGTACGACTTTCAAAAATTGGATTCAATAGAATACAATCTATGTTTAATTTCTTTAAATGAGGAATAAAATCCTCTAATTTATGAATTCTATGTTCTAGAACATGATCATTCTCAAATGGCGCTCCACAAGCTCCAAAAGGATAGATTTGATAAAATACACTCTCATTCGCCCACATAATATGTTACTCCTTTGTGATATCGCCTGCTTGAACATGAATTAAATCCATCAATGTCTTTGGATCCATCTCAATCTGCATACCAATCTTACCTGCACTAAAATAGATCTTATCTTGATTTAAACAATCCTTTTCAATAAAGGTACGAAATTGTTTTTTCATACCCAATGGAGAACAACCACCACGAATATAGCCCGTAATCTTATTGATATCCTTCACATGGATCATCTCACAAGATTTGACTCCAGCTATTTTTGCGCACTTCTTTAAATCCAGTTCCTTTTCAACTGGAAGCATATACACTAAATATTCCTTTGTGTTTGCCTGTGTAACTAAAGTTTTATACACAGCTTCCACTGGCTGATGTAACATATTCGCAACATGCACACCATCTACGGGATCCCCCTCTTTATGTTCATACGTATGCGCTTCATATTCTACTTTATGCTGATCTAAAAAACGCATCGCATTGGTCTTTTGAATCTTTTTCATGTTTGAAACTCCTCTAATAACTCTTTAGCCACCAAGAATTTCGTCTTATTCTGCTCCATCGCTATCTTTTCAACATAGTGATGCGCCTTATCTTCACTCCAATGATAATTTGAAATCAAAACCAACTTACAATGATCCACCATCTTCAACTCTAAATATTTCTGTTCAAGCTTACTGATCTTCTTTTCATAAAGCTGGATTCGCCTATTCACACTCATAAGAATCTGAAATGCTTCATACAACAACTGCTTCTTGATGGGATACGACAGAACTATTATACCACTATCTTTACACTGATATGAAACTTGATCATAGATTTCCTTATTGCACACCAAAAGAACTTGTGTATTTAAACTCTTCGCAAAATTTAAAAGCCCACTTGTCGTTTGCGAATATAAGATCACAACAATCTCAAAATGCGTATTTCTTAACTTATTTAACGCATCATTATATGTCTTTGACAGCACATATTGATAATTGGCCGTATTTTTTAATAAAGCTAAGAAATTCTCATTTCCAAGTACTAATACTTTACTTGCCTCCATACGCACTTACCCAACATAAATATCCACTACATCTTTTCCTAAAACTTGTTTTAACCAATCCGAATTCAAAGCCTTTACCTTCGCCTCTTTTAAGCTTTGAGGAAGCTTTTTTGTATCACTCGATACAATATCCGTACAGGGATCGGGTACCATGTTCTTTTCAATCCCCTCTAAACCGGCATAAATCAATAAGGCATAGGCCAAATAAATATTACAGCTACAATCCGGACTTCTTAACTCCATACGATTCGAACTATGCGTAGCCGGAATACGAATCAATTGATTGCGATTTTGGTAGGACCAAGAAATGAAACTAGGCGCCTTATCCTTACCCATACGCTTATATGAATCTTTTGATGGATTTAAAAATAAAGTCATCTCCTCAATATGATGTAAGATTCCAGCCATAAAAGGCATCAACAACTCCTCATGACTTTGCACACTCATATTAATATGCATACCATTACCTGGAGCATCCTCAATTGGTTTTGGCGAAAAGTCCGCCACTAAACCTTGCATATTCGCTAAAGCCTCTACAACCCACTTAAAAGTAGCTGCATTATCAGCTGCCTGTAAAGCTTGTGAATAACGAAAATCAATTTCATTTTGACCCGGACCCATCTCATGATGTGAAACCTCAGGATCAATACCCATTTCCGATAATGTCAAACAAATTTCACGACGAATATTTTCACCCTTATCTAAAGGGGCGATATCCATATATCCACCTTGATCTAAAGGAACAAAGGTATTGTTGCCATTTTCATCTTGTTTAAATAAATAAAATTCAAATTCCGAACCAAAATTAATTGTGATTCCCTTTTCCTTTGCCTTTTTAACTGCCTTTCTCAATATATACCTTACATCCCTTTCAAAAGGCGTTCCATCCGGATATTGAATATCACAATACATACGAATTACACTGCCATCCATACTGCGCCAAGGAAGAATACTCATCGTATTTGGATCTGGAAATAAGAATAAATCACTATGCACTTCATCTAAAAAGCCATCAATGGCACTGGCATCAAAGCTAATTCCCTCCACAAATGCCCTTTTTAATTCGGTTGGTAAAACCGAAACATTTTTCTGCCTACCATAAATATCAAAATACGAAAGACGAATAAAACGAACGTCTTGCTCTTCACAAAAACTCAATACATCTTCATAAGTCATAATTTTCACCTCGAATAATTAATACACTATTTTCATATTGTTTTCAAATCTTTTTACATTTTTTCATTGACAACACGAAATATCTGTTTATAATGAATGCATACATGGCAAGGACGCCAAAAAAAAGCAGAGGTTTATCCCTCATGTTTTTCGTGTCCTTGCCCTTTTTTTATGTAAAGGAGAGCCATTATGAAATCAAACGTAGAAGAAATTTTTGGAAGCAAAGTTTTCGATGAATCTGTTATGCGAGAAAAACTCGCAAAAGATACTTTCCGCGAATTAGAAAAAACCATTCGCGAAGGTAAACAGTTAAATATCAAAATCGCAAATGCGGTAGCCCACGCCATGAAAGAATGGGCTTTAGAACAAGGTGCAACACACTATACACACTGGTTCCAACCAATGACAGGAGTTACAGCTGAAAAGCATGATGGCTTTATTAATCCCGATAAAGATGGCAAAGTCATTATGGAATTTAGTGGTAAAGAATTAATTAAAGGAGAACCCGACGCCTCAAGTTTTCCAAATGGTGGACTAAGAGCCACATTTGAAGCTAGAGGATATACAGCTTGGGATCCAACAAGTTATGCCTTTATTAAAAATGGCGTACTTTGTATTCCAACCGCATTCTGTTCTTACTCAGGACATGCCCTAGACAAGAAAACCCCACTACTTAGAAGTATGCAAGCCATTAATAAACAAGCTTTACGTATTGTGAAACTATTTGGAAATGACGATGTTCAAACCATTAAAACAACCGTAGGACCTGAACAAGAATATTTCTTAGTTGACCAAAAATATTATGAACAAAGAAAAGACTTGATTTATACAGGACGTACACTATTTGGTGCACCATGCCCTAAAGGACAAGAATTGGAAGATCACTATTTTGGAACTATTAAATCGCGTGTACAAGAATTCATGTCGGATTTAAATCAAGAATTGTGGAAACTTGGCATCTTAGCTAAAACGGAACATAACGAAGTAGCCCCTGCTCAACATGAATTAGCCCCAATTTTTACAACGACAAATATCGCAACAGACCATAACCAATTGACAATGGAATTGATTCAAAGAGTTGCCAAAAAACATGGATTGGTTGCCCTACTTCATGAAAAACCATTTGAAGGCATCAACGGTAGTGGTAAACACAATAACTTCTCTTTATCTACAGATACAGGAATCAACCTACTAGAACCAGGCGATACACCACATGAAAACGCTCAATTCTTAGTATTCTTAGCTGCCATTATCAAAGCCGTTGATGAACACCAAGACTTATTACGATTAAGCGTAGCCACTGCAGGAAACGATCACCGATTAGGTGCAAACGAAGCTCCTCCAGCTATCATCTCCATTTTCTTAGGTGATGAATTAACTGCTGTATTAAAAGCCATTGAAGAAGATAAACCATATGATGGAAAAGAAAAAGAATTGATGAAGATTGGTGCTACTGTTCTTCCTAAATTTCCTAAAGATTCTACCGATCGTAACCGTACTTCTCCATTCGCATTTACAGGAAATAAATTCGAATTTAGAATGCCAGGATCAAACGCAAGTATTGCCGGATGCAACATTGTATTAAATACAGTGATTGCGGATGAAATCGAAAAATTTGCGAATATCTTAGAAGCTGCAGATGATTTTGACACTACATTACACGCATTGATCAAAGATACAATCAAGAACCACAAACGCATTATCTTCAATGGCAATGGCTACGATGATTCTTGGGTTAAAGAAGCTGAATCGAGAGGTCTATTAAATCTTAAAACAACGCCAGATGCTTTACCATATTTCAAAACAGAAGAAAACATTGAATTATTTGAAAGACAGAAAGTCTTATCAAAAGAAGAAGTCCAATCTCGTTATGAAATCTTAATGGATGAATATGAAAAACAAATCAACATTGAAGCTTTGACTATGTTAGACATCGCCAAAAAAGACATTTTACCAGCCGCAAGTAAGTTCTCTAAAGAATTGACAGATACCATCACAAACAAAAAAGCCATTGGCATTGACTTAACATATGAACTTGAAACAGCTAAAAAGATCAGTGAATATTTAACCGAAGCTTATCAAGCCATGGTTACACTTGAAAATGATGTTAATAAACTACATGAAATCGATGATTTTGAAAAATCAGCCTTCTATGTAAGAGATTTCATTATCCAAGACATGGCGGCCTTAAGAAAACCTTGTGACAAATTAGAAGTCGTAACATCAAATGAAGATTGGCCATTCCCAACCTATGGAAAATTATTATTCTCAATTCTATAAACCGGCAATTGCCGGCTTTTCCGTTCTAAGGAGATATTATTTATGTGTACAATTATAGGATATAAATCATTAAAAATAAGCGAAAACACAATTCATAAAGCATTAGAAAGCACCTATTCTAGAGGACCTGATGATGAAAGAATTCAACAAGTAGGATGTGGCTATTTAGGCTTTCAAAGACTATCCATTATGGGACTCAGTCCAGAGGGCATGCAGCCATTTGTTAGAAATAATAATCTAGTTGTGTGCAATGGTGAAATCTATGGCTTTCGAAAATTAAAAGAAGAACTCGAAAAAGATGGCTATACATTTATTTCTCAAAGTGATTGTGAAATTCTTTTACCACTCTATGAAAAATATGGTTTAGACATGTTTAAAAAGCTAGATGCCGAATACGCATGCATTATTTATGATGCCAAGAAAAATGACTTTGTTGCTGCCCGTGACCCAATCGGAATCCGTCCATTATTTTATGGCTATGATAAAAACCATAATATCGTATTCGCTTCCGAAGCTAAAAATCTTGTTTCAATTGTTGAACAAATCTTTCCCTTCCCTCCTGGATTCTATTATGCCGATGGAAAATTCACTTGTTATTTAGATGTTACTAAAGTGGATAAAGTAATCACTTCAGATCTTGAAACCATCTGTACAAACATCCACGATAAATTAGTAGAAGGTGTTAAGAAAAGATTAGATGCCGATGCTCCACTAGGATTCTTATTAAGTGGAGGATTGGATTCAAGTCTAGTATGTGCCATCAGCCAAAAATTACTAAACAAACCCATCGAAACCTATGCGATTGGAATGGAAGAAGATGCGATTGATTTAAAATACGCCAAAGAAGTCGCTGACTTTATTGGTAGCAACCACCATGAAATTATAATTAATAAAGATGATGTTTTACATGCCATTCGACCCGTCATCAAAGCTTTGGCAACCTTTGACATTACCACAATTCGCGCCAGCATTGGAATGTATTTAATTTGTAAAGCTATTCATGAACAAAGCGATATTCGCGTATTACTTACCGGAGAAATCAGTGATGAATTATTCGGCTATAAATATACCGACTTTGCGCCAAGTGCAGATGCATTTCAAGAAGAAAGTGTAAAACGAGTACATGAACTTTATATGTATGATGTATTAAGAGCCGATCGATGCATTTCCACAAACTCCATCGAGGCTCGTGTTCCTTTTGGAGATTTAGATTTTGTCAAATACGTCATGGTCATTGATCCTAAAAAGAAAATGAATACATATCATAAAGGAAAATATCTGCTTCGTCATGCCTTTGAAAAAGATGAAATTCTTCCTTATGACATTTTGATGCGTGAAAAAGCCGCCTTCTCGGATGCGGTAGGACACTCTTTAAGTGATGACATCAAAGAATATGCCCAAAGCTATTACACAGATGAAAAATTTAAAGAAAAAGTAAAAAAATACAAATACTGTACTCCATTCACAAAGGAATCCCTATTATATCGAGAGATTTTTGAATCCTACTATCCAAACCAAGCGAGTATGATCAAAGATTTCTGGATGCCAAATAAGAACTGGGAAGGATGTAACGTCAATGACCCAAGCGCTCGGTATTTATCAAACTATGGAGACAGCGGAAAATAGGAAGGATTGTGTAAACTATGAATTTTGAAATTGAACATGATGCCTGCGGTATTGGTTCCGTAGTCCAGATCGATGGCAAACAAAGCTATGACGTTATCGATAAGGCATTACACATTGTAGAAAAATTAGAACATAGAGCCGGTAAAGATGCGAGTGGTAAAGTGGGGGATGGTGTTGGAATCTTACTTCAAATTAGTGATGATTTTTTTAGAAAAACATTAAAAAAAGAAAATATTAAACTTCCAGAACACTATGGAATCGGTATGTTTTTCTTACCAAGAAACAAACTTTTATTAAATCAACACAAAAAGATGTTTGAAAAATTTGTAGAACAAGAAGGGTGCAAATTTATCACATGGCGAAAAGTTCCTTGTAACGAATCTATCTTAGGTCAAAAGGCCAAGGACTGCATGCCAAATATCTATCAAGCTTTTATTGAAAGACCTCAAAATATTTCGAGAGATGTAGATTTTGACAAAGTCTTATATGTCATTCGCCGTGAATTTGAAAAGAGCTGTAAAGAAACCTATATCGCAAGCTTAAGCAGTCGTACTATTGTCTATAAAGGCATGTTTCTAGTATCCCAATTAAGAAACTTTTACCTTGATCTTCAAGATAAAAATTATAAATCTGCCATTGCGATCGTACACTCCCGTTTCTCTACCAATACCACACCATCTTGGCAAAGAGCGCATCCAAACCGTTTTATTGCCCACAATGGTGAAATCAATACCATTCGTGCTAACGTCAACAAGATGTTAGCGCGTGAAGAAAGTATGCACTCTTCCTTCTTAGACAAAAATTCAAGTAAGATTTTACCTATCATCAATACTTCAGGATCGGATTCTGCCATGCTAGATAATGCCCTTGAGTTTTTAGTTATGAATGGCATGCCTCTAGAAAAAGCCATTATGATCTTAATTCCAGAACCATGGAAACACCAAGACATGGACCAAAAGAAAAAAGATTTCTACCACTACTATGCCACAATGATGGAACCATGGGATGGTCCTGCCGCCATTTTATTTAGTGATGGCGAAAAAGTCGGAGCTGTCCTTGATCGTAACGGACTAAGACCTAGTCGTTATTATCTAACAAGCGACAACATGTTGATTTTATCAAGTGAAGTCGGTGTTTTAGATATTGATGAAAAGAAAATCGTAAAAAAATCTAGACTTGAACCAGGCAAAATGTTGCTTGTGGATACAAAGAAAAAAGAATTGATTGAAGATTATGATTTAAAGAAAGAATATGCCTCTTCAAATCCATATGGAGAATGGCTAGATACCTATCTATTACACCTTAAAGACTTGCCAGCTCCCGATAAGAAAACCCACATCCACTCTCAACATGAAAGAGATATTCTTTATAAGATCTTCGGATATACTTATGAAGATGTAAAAGACATTATTTTACCAATGGCCCGCGTCAAACTTGAACCAACAAGTGCGATGGGTACCGATATCCCTTTGGCAATTTATTCAAAAAATCATTTAAGTTTATTCCATTATTTTAAACAACTCTTCGCCCAAGTAACCAATCCACCAATTGATTCTTTACGTGAAGAAGTCGTTACAGATACAACCATCTATATTGGAAGTGATGGAAACTTATTAAAAGACAAATCCGACAACTGTACAGTCTTAGAGGTTAATAATCCAATTCTAACATCACGTGATATGGATAAGATTCGTCAATTAAATCAGACAGGATTTAAAAACGAAACCATTTCCCTATTGTTCTATCGTGGTACTTCTTTAAAAGAAGCTTTAGACAACTTATTTATTGAATGTGATAAAGCCTATAGAAATGGTGCAAATATCTTAATTCTTAGTGATAAAGGTGTAGACGAAGGTCATGTGGCTATTCCTAGTCTTTTAGCTGTATCTGCCTTAGAACAACACTTAGTAAAGACCAAAAAGAAAACCGATATATCCATTATTCTAGAAAGTGGTGAACCTAGAGATGTGCATCAATTCGCTACATTACTTGGTTATGGTGCAACCGCCATCTATCCATATTTAGCACATGAATGCATTGAAGAAATGATACAATTGAATATGTTAGATAAAGAAGTCAACATTGCGATTGATGATTATAACGAAGCCATTTTAAAGGGCATTGTTAAAATTGCAGCTAAAATGGGTATTTCAACGCTTCAATCCTATCAAGGAGCTCAAATCTTTGAAGCCATTGGAATTTCAAAAGAAGTTATCGATACCTATTTCACAAATACCATTAGTGAAGTGGAAGGTATCACTTTAGAAGATATCGAAAAAGATTTGATCTACCATCATGATCGTGCTTATGATCCATTAGGACTTACAACCGATACAAGTCTAGATTCCATTGGATTCCATAAACTAAGAAAGGGAGATGGAAAAGAAGATCATTTATATTCTCCAGAAACGATTGTGAAACTTCAAAGAGCTACACAAACCAACGATTATGATTTATTTAAGGAATATTCCAACGAATTAAATTCAAACCGTCAAAAACATCATTTAAGAAGTCAATTGCACTTTAAAAAGACAAGAAATTCAATTCCATTATCGGAAGTCGAAAGTGAATATGAAATCGTAAAACGCTTTAAAACTGGTGCCATGAGTTATGGTTCTATCTCTGAAGAAGCACATACTTGCATGGCGATTGCGATGAACCGTTTGGGCGGTAAATCCAATTCGGGTGAAGGTGGTGAAAAACCAGAACGTTTAGGTACAGAAAAGAACTCCGCTATTAAACAAGTGGCAAGTGGTCGTTTTGGTGTCACCGAAGAATACTTAGTCAGTGCGAAGGAAATCCAAATCAAAATGGCACAAGGCGCAAAACCAGGTGAAGGTGGACACTTGCCAGGAAAGAAAGTCTATCCATGGATTGCGAAAACAAGATATTCTACACCAGGTGTATCTTTGATTTCTCCTCCTCCTCACCACGACATCTATTCCATTGAAGACTTAGCGCAATTGATCTACGACTTAAAAAATGCCAACCCACAAGCTCGAATCAGTGTAAAGCTTGTTAGTGAGGCCGGTGTTGGTACGATTGCCTCTGGTGTTGCCAAAGCCGGAGCTACTGTCGTCTTAATTTCTGGCTATGATGGAGGTACAGGGGCGGCTGCACAAAGTAGTATTCACCATGCCGGTCTTCCTTGGGAATTGGGTTTAGCACAAGCCCACCAAAACTTAGTGGAAAATGGTTTAAGAAGTCGTGTATTGATTGAAACTGACGGAAAATTAATGACCGGAAAAGATGTAGCCATTGCCTGCTTATTAGGCGCTGAAGAATTTGGCTTTGCGACTGCCCCACTTGTTACTATGGGATGTATGATGATGCGTGTATGTAATCTAGATACTTGTCCTTTTGGTGTGGCAACACAAAATCAAAAATTAAGAAAGCGTTTTAAAGGAAAGCCAGAATATGTCATGAACTTCATGTTGTTTATTGCCCGTGAATTAAGAGAAATTATGGCTGATCTTGGCTATCACACAATCGATGAAATGGTTGGTCATACAGATAATCTTGAGGTTGATGAAGATGCGAATATGGATTACTCAAACATTTTAATGACTCCACACAACATTCATTATGAGCCAAAAGATACATTTAACTTTGAACTTGAAAAAACGGTGGATATGAAGACATTGCTTCCTAAGTTTGAACCTTATTTCAATGAGAAAAAGCCTCATGCTGAAACCATTTCAATTTCAAGTACGGATCGTACCGTAGGAACTATTTTATCCTATGCCGTCACTAAACAATTTAATAACACATTAGAAGATGATACATATACAGTCCATTGTAACGGTGGAGCTGGACAATCTTTTGGTGCCTTTGCACAAAAAGGAATCACTTTAGATGTTCATGGTGATGCCAATGACTATTTTGGTAAGGGTTTGTCTGGTGGTAAATTGATTATTCAACCTAAAGAAGAAGCTCAATTTAAGCCAAATGAAAATGTCATTATTGGAAATGTTGCCTTATATGGGGCTACAAGTGGTGAAGCCTATATTCGTGGTATGGCTGGTGAGCGTTTTGCGGTTCGTAATTCAGGTGCAAGTGCGGTTGTAGAAGGTGTTGGAGATCATGGACTTGAATATATGACAGGTGGTACTGTTGTCATTTTGGGTCAAACTGGTAAAAACTTAGCTGCCGGCATGTCTGGTGGTGTTGCATATGTATATGATCCAAATCATGATTTATATACTCGTTTAAATAAACAGTTAGTCAATACATATGAAGTAAGTGGAAAAGCGGATAAAGAAGTATTAGAAGAGCTTTTAAACAAGCATTATACATATACAGATTCAGATGTAGCTAAAAAGATTCTTTCAAATCTAGATGAAGAATTATCAAACTTTAAAAAGATCGTTCCTAAGGATTATGAAAAAATTACGACTTTGATTCAAGAATTAAAGACAAAAGGCTATCACGAAGATGAAGCCAGTCTTATGGCTTTTGAACAAGTACATGCATAGGAAAGGATGAAGGATTATGGGAAAACCAACAGGATTTTTAGATTATAAACGACAAGAAAATGAAGCGATTGAGCCACTTAGTCGAATCACAAATTTTAATGAATTTCATCCTTTTTTAGATGAAGAAACACGACGCAAACAAGGTGCACGCTGCATGAATTGTGGCGTTCCCTTTTGTCAGTCCGCTATCAAATTAAAAAACATGGTGACAGGCTGTCCTTTACATAACTTGATTCCGGAATGGAATGATGAAATCTATAATGGCAATGATAAACGTGCTTTATCAAGATTATTAAAGACCAATCCATTCCCTGAATTTACAGGTCGTGTATGCCCTGCTCTTTGCGAGGAGGCATGTTTAAATGGTTTAGATCAAGATCCAGTCACAATTAAAGAAAATGAATTGTATACGATTGAAACGGCCTATACTAACAATTGGATGAAAGCTTTTATTCCTAGTGTTCGCTCCGATAAAAAAGTAGCCATCATTGGTTCAGGGCCTGCAGGTCTTGCCCTTGCGCATGATTTAAATCGTAGAGGACATGCTGTTACAGTCTTTGAAAAAGAAGATCGTATTGGCGGTTTATTGATGTATGGTATTCCAAATATGAAACTAGAAAAGAAAGTGATTCAAAGAAGATTAGACATACTTACCGAAGAAGGAATCGTTTTTAAAACCAATGTCAATGTTGGAAAAGATATCACCAAAAAGGAATTGGAAAAAGAATATGATGCGATCATCTTTGCGACTGGATCCAAAAAAGCACGTGATCTAAATGTAAAGAATCGTGATTGTACAGGCATTTATTTTGCGGTGGACTATCTTACAAAAGCCACAAAACATTTGTTGGATAATACCGAAGAAATCTCTGCCAAATATAAACATGTCGTGATTGTTGGTGGTGGTGATACGGGAAATGATTGTGTTGGAACAAGTATTCGTCAAGGGTGTGCAAGTGTAGTTCAAATTGAAATGATGCCAAAAAGCCCAGATGAAAGACTTGAAAGTAATCCATGGCCCGAATGGCCTAAAATCTGTAAAACAGATTATGGTCAAGAAGAAGCAATAGCTGTCTTTAAAAAGGATCCTCGTATTTATGAAACAACGATTAAGGAATGTATTTTAGATGACAAGAAAAATCTAAAACAAATCAAAACGGTAAAAGTACAATTTAAAGATGGAAAGCTTAAAGAAGTGAAAGGTACAGAACAAATCTTGGATTGTGACTTATTATTGATTGCGGCTGGTTTTATTGGTGTTGAAGATGATTTAAAGAAGAGTTTTAAATTGGAAACAACACAAAGAAATACGATTGTGACACAACCAAATTCTTATCAAGTCAAAGACAAATACTTTACAGCTGGTGATTGCCATAGAGGTCAGTCTTTGGTTGTTTGGGCAATTCATGAAGGTAAAGAGTGTGCTAAAGAAGTGGATGCGTATTTAATGGGTTATACAAATATGGAATAATTTAAACTTGTTTTAAGCTTGTTAATATATCCTTGTATTGTAAACAAGGAGGTATAAGGACATGAAACAAGAAATGCCAAGAATTCCAAATTCTAACTATAATTTATTCAAGAAAGGATCAAAATTAATTTTAAGTGCAGCTACATTTGGTGTGGTTGCGGCCGGAAGTTTTCAAGGGGTCAACTATGTGGTTGATAACTATAATAAACAAAATACAACACTTCAAAGTACAAATGTTGTGAAAACTTCAAGCTCAACTACTTCAGATGTAAGTAAAGTCGCTCAAAATTGTATGCCTAGTATTGTATCGATTACCAATGTTTCCGTATCGGATGTACAAAATTATTTTAGTATGTATGGAAATAACTCAAGAAGCAATCCATTTACTCAACAAGAAAGTACAAGTGTTGGTAGTGGTGTTATTATCAATAAACAAAATGGTGAAATTGATATTTTGACAAACTATCATGTTATTAAAAATGCCAAGACCTTGACTTGTACATTAGCGGATAATACAAATGTAAAAGCTACTGTAAAAGGTGTAGATGAAGATCGTGACTTAGCTGTAATTTCCATTAAAACAAGTGATTTAAGTGAAGATACTTTAAAACAAATTGCGGTTGCGACAATTGGAGATAGTGACAAACTACAAGTCGGTGAGCAAGTCGTTGCGATTGGTAATGCGTTAGGCTATGGTCAAAGTGTTACAACAGGTATTGTATCGGCGACAAATCGTAGTGTTTCTACAAGTTCAGATACAGATAAATCGCAGTCTTATATTCAAACCGATGCTGCAATCAATCCAGGAAACTCAGGTGGTGCCCTACTAAATATGAATGGTGAGCTTATTGGCATCAATTCCGCCAAATTAAGTGATACAGATGTAGAAGGTATGGGCTATGCGATTGCGATCAGCGATGTCAAAGATTCAATCAACACAATGCTTCAAGGAAAAGATGTAAGTAAATCATCTACACAATCTTCTTATTATTCACAGTACAACAATAATGAAGACGATGACTCCTCTAGTCCATTTGACTTTTGGAACTAGGGCATAAAATCAAAAAGAACTAGACTGTTTAGATTATATTCTAGTCTGAATCTATTTACCTTATGTAAAGGTAAATAGATTCTTTTATAAAAGTCGACGCCCGTTTTTCATACTATAGAATCTGTAATTTGCTTAATTGTATTTTTTGAGAAACTTTGGTATATTGAAGGTGACGAAGGAGTGCACTGTGGCGCTCAGCCTGGAAGGATACGTTCTTCCAGTTTTTTATTCATCAGAAAGAATCGAAATTATTAATTTTATGATTTTAATTTTTTTAGTGTTGTAATCATTTTCATCTATTGATGGTATTCTATTGATGGTATATTAAATATTTTATCATGTATCAAACAAATTTTGATATAGAACAATGATGATAATTCCTCTTCTCCATTCAACATTTGGAACTAAAACAGGGACTTGATTCCAATGTCATTAAGTTAAGAGATGACGAACCATCCGGATACTATTGTCTGGATGGTATTTTTATTTGAAGGCACGACGAAAATTGTAGTATTGCTACTACATTTTAAAAAATATATAATATTAGTTGTTAATCATATCGATAGTTAAAAGATACCGGTGATTTGGCTTTTACTTTCCGTTCATTCTGGCGATTAGGACGGATTGGCAGTATTTCTTTAGCTATCAGTGATTCAATATCAGGTGGATTCTTTCCACCTTTTTCTTTTAGGTAGTTACGTATTATATGAAAGGCACGTACATAATTTAATTGATACTCGTATTTTCTGCCTTTTTCTTTAATTTTTATATTGTTACTTACTCTGCTGCAGAAATTATATAGAACCAGCTTTGCATAGATTTCCTGCTCTATAAACATTCTTTTCTTTGAATGCAACGTATTTAAATCTAGGTGATATTTCAATTCACGATAACTCGTTTCAATCTCCCAACGAAGGTGGTACAGTTCTTTGATATCTTGTATATTGAATTCGGATTCATC
>ERZ836441.1305-NODE-1305-length-24627-cov-11.345149_pt1 | contig 24627 bp, 19 predicted proteins | sample MGYA00519686_ERZ836441 | MGnify/ENA primary metagenome ERZ836441 (study PRJEB31850, sample SAMEA3708800) | human gut metagenome | biome: human gut; feature: human-associated habitat; material: faeces | place: China | collected 2014 ... | reverse complement strand
GGTCGGCATCCTTGAGCAATTCCAAAAGAGCCGTCATGGAGATGGTGGGTTCGCCACCGACCTGCTGCGGGATTTCCTGCGCAGGGCACAGCTCCTGCATCACGATCTCCAATCTGGGGCAGGTCTCCTTCCCGGATGCGGTCCGGCGGGAGCTCGTGCGGCTGGATTTTCTGCTGACACCCCGGGCGCACTCCCCCTACAACTGCGGCATCGCATCGGTGGGCGATACCCTGAGCCTGACCATCACCCGGCGGGGAAAGGAAGCCGGGGTGGAGAAACGATTCGTGACCGGTCTGGTGCGGCGGGGCATCGTCCCGGCGGTCGTGAAAGACGAAACCCTTACAGCCGGCCTTCTTCCAGCATCCGGCGCACCTCGTGCAGGCTGGCGCACTCGGCGGTGTACAGGCGGCGCATCTCGTCGTCCGGCTGGGCAAGGTCCGGAACCATCACGGTCACAAAACCGCCGGCGGCCCCGGCGCGCACGCCGTTGTAGCTGTCCTCCAGCACCAGGGTGTGCTCCGGCTTTGTGCCCAGCATCTCGGCGGCCCGGTAGAAGATCTCCGGGTCCGGCTTGGAGCTGGTGAACTGCTCCCCGCTGATGACGGCCTTGAAGTAGTGGGTCAGGCCCCAGCCGTCCAGATGATGCCGGATGGAGGCCATACGGCTGGAAGAGGCCACCACCATGGGGATGTGCCGCTGCTCCAGCCAGGCCAGGATCTCGTCCAGGCCGGGCTTTTTGGGCGGCGGGGCCAGAAAGGCCGTCTCACCCTGCTCATGCAGGGCCTCGATGATGCGGTCGGGGTCGCAGTCCGGCCCATAGAACCGGCGCAGCACCGCCCGCATGGAGTCGCCTGCGGTGCCGCGGGCGGCTTCGTCCAGCCCCTCCTTATAAGAAAGGCCCAGCCCGGCCAGTGCGGGTTCCCACAGGGTGGCCCAGATGCGCTCGGTGTCGAACATCAGGCCATCCATATCAAAAATGACGCCCTGGATCATAAAACAAAACTCCTTTCCGGGTCAAAAACACGGTTTGTACCCCTATTGTATCATTTTTTTAGCAGTTTGCACATACATCTGCTCATAATTTGGCGCAACTTACCCGGCCCAAAGATGAAAGATTTTGCGATTCCTTGCAAAAGCTGGTCATCCTATTATAATAGAAAACAACATTCGGCGTTTCGGGCGCAGGAACTGTGCAGCGCCCGTGATCAGGAAAGAGGGAAATTTATCATGTTGGATATCAAGATCACCCGTACCACTTCTCCCAAGGAGAAGCCGGACGAGAACAACCTGGGCTTTGGCAAGAAGTTCACCGACCATATGTTCGTGATGGACTACACCGAGGGCGAGGGCTGGCACGATGCCCGCATCGTCCCCTACGGCCCCTTTGAGCTGGACCCGGCTACCGTCGTGTTCCACTATGCTCAGGAGATCTTCGAGGGCATGAAGGCTTACCGGACTGCGGATGACACCGTCCAGCTGTTCCGCCCGGACTGCAACGCAAAGCGTTTCCAGGATTCCGCCGACCGTCTGTGCATCCCCAAGATCCCCGTGGAAGATTACATCCAGGCTGTGGAGACTCTGGTGGATGTGGACCGTGACTGGGTGCCCCACTCTGACGGCGCTTCCCTGTACATCCGTCCCTTCGTGTTTGCAAACGATGTGGGCCTGGGCGTGCACGCTTCCAAGCACTATATCTTCTGCATCATCGCTGCTCCGTCGGGCGCTTACTACGCCGAGGGCATCAACCCCGTGCGCATCTATGTGGAAGACGAGTACATCCGTGCCGCTCCCGGCCTGACCGGCTTCACCAAGTGCGGCGGCAACTACGCTGCTTCCATCAAGGCCGGTGAGCTGGCCGAGGAGCAGGGCTACGCACAGGTGCTGTGGCTGGACGGCGTCGAGAAGAAGTACGTCGAGGAAGTCGGCAGCATGAACATCATGTTCAAGATCGACGGCAAGGTCTACACCGCCGCCACCGTCGGCACCGTCCTGCCCGGCGTCACCCGCCGCAGCTGCATCGAGCTGCTGAAGGACTGGGGCTATGAGGTCATCGAGGGCAAGATCGCCATTGCCGACATCATGGCCGCTGCCCGCGAAGGCAAGCTGGAAGAGGTGTTCGGTACCGGCACCGCTGCCGTTGTGTCCCCCGTCAAGGAGCTGGTCTGGAAGGGTGAGCATGCTTACATCGGCGACGGCAAAATCGGCCCTGTCACCCAGAAGCTGTACGACACCATGACCGGGATGCAGTGGGGCAAGATCCCCGACACCAAGGGCTGGATCGTTCCGGTCGAGAAGAAGTATTGATATCCTCAATTCTCCATTCAGAATTTAGCAAGCGCCGCCAGGCATCCGCTCGGCGGCGTTTGCTGTATCATGGCGGCAGCCCTTCCGTCAAATTTCCGAAATTTTCCGGCGCAATTGCTTTCTTTCCTGCACAGTGTTAAACTGATTCCAGACAAAGGGCAGCTCTGCATTGCGGCGGGGCGCCTGTGCAGGAAAGATTGAGAGGGAAAAGCACCATGATCAAAAAATGGAGCGTGAGCTACCCGGCCGTCAACGGCACTGAGCAGCGCAGAGTGTACGTTTATCTGCCCACCATGTATGAGGCCGAGCCGGACCGCCGGTTCCCGGTGCTGTACATGTTCGACGGCCAGAACGTGTTTTTTGACGAGGATGCCACCTACGGCAAGAGCTGGGGCGTGGCTGATTATCTGGACTACACCGACACGCCGCTGATCGTGGCGGCGGTGGAGTGCAACGCAGGCCCCAACAACGAGCGTCTGGTGGAGTATTCGCCCTACCGGTTCGACGACCCCACCTACGGCCACTTCGACGGCAAGGGTCAGGCCACCATGAGCTGGTACATCCACCGGTTCAAACCTTTCATCGACCGCAGCTTCCGCACCCTGCCCGACCGGGAGCACACCTTCATCGGCGGCAGCAGCATGGGCGGCCTGATGAGCCTGTATGCCCTGCTGCAGTACAACGACACCTTCAGCCGGGCGGCGGCCCTGTCGCCCTCCATCTGGGTGGCTCCGGACAAGCTGGCGGGCCTTGTGGGCCGGGCAAAGCTGGAGCCGGGCACCGTGCTGTACATGGATTACGGCTCCCGCGAGATGGGCAACCACGACGGCATGCGCTGTGGCTTTGCGGAGATGTGCAGCAAGGTGCTCACCCGCGGCATCCACCTCACCAGCCGCATCGTGCCCGGCGGCACCCACAGCGAAGCCAGCTGGGAAAAGCAGCTGCCCTTCGTGTTCCATACGCTGATGTACGAGCTGGAGGAAGCGTAAAAGCCTTCCCCCAAGGGGGAAGCCTGAATCAAGAAGGAGGAACCACTATGGAAATGCAGTATTTCAAGGATTACAGCCCCGCCCTTGGCCGGGATATGGAGTGCAAGATCTACGGCCATGCCGGCCGCCCCATGCTGTACATCCCCTGTCAGGACGGCCGGTTCTTTGACTTTGAGGACTTCCACATGGCCGACACCCTGGCCCCGTGGATCGAGTCCGGCCAGATCATGGTGCTTTCCATCGACACGCTGGACAAGGAGACCTGGTCCGACACCAACGGCGACCCCTACTGGCGCATCCGCCGCTATGAGCAGTGGCTGCACTACATCGTGGACGAGGCCGTGCCCAAGATCCGCTGCCTGTCCCAGGAGCGCAACGGCTGGGACGACCTGCCCGGCGTCATCGCCTTTGGCTGCAGCCTGGGTGCCACCCATGCGGTCAACCTGTATCTGCGCCGACCGGACATCTTCTGCGGCTGTCTGGCGCTCAGCGGCATCTACACCGCCCACTATGGCTTCGGCGACTACATGGACGAGCTGGTGTACCAGAACTCTCCCGTGGACTATATGCGGAACTTCCCCACCGACCACCCCTATATGGAGCTGTACCGGAACCAGAAGGCGGTCATCTGCTGCGGTCAGGGCGCCTGGGAGCAGCCGGACACCACCTGGTACCTCAAGCGAATCTTCGAGGCCAAGGGCATCCCCGTGTGGGTGGACCTGTGGGGCCACGACGTCAAGCATGACTGGGACTGGTGGTATAAACAGGTCGTGTATTACATGCCGTATATCCTGGGACAGCAGTAAAGCGAAATGGGACGAACCCTCTCAGGCGCTTCGCACCGGCTCCCCCGAAAGGGGGAGCTTTTGCAATACCTTCCGGTAAAGCGTCAGAAGCTCGCCCTTCGGGAGAGCTGGCAGCGCCGCAGGCGTTGACTGAGAGGGTTTCGTTTTTATAGAGGAAAGAGGAAAATCATGAAGAATTTTATTTTTATCTCGCCGAACTTCCCCACCAACTACTGGCAGTTCTGCCGGGAGCTGAAGAACGACGGCATGAACGTGCTGGGCATCGGCGACCAGCCCTATGATGAGCTGAAGCCGGAGCTGAAGGACAGCCTGAACGAATACTACAAGGTGGGCAGTCTGGAAAATTACGATGAGGTCTACCGCGCCGTGGCCTTCCTCACCTTCAAGCATGGCCGCATCGACTGGCTGGAGTCCAACAATGAATACTGGCTGGAACGGGACGCTGCCCTGCGCACCGACTTCCACATCACTTCCGGCTTCCAGACCTCGGATATGCCCTGCATCAAGTACAAGAGCAAGATGAAGGAGTATTACCAGAAGGCCGGCATCGCCACCGCCCGCTATCACATGGTGGACGATCTGGCAGGCTGCAAAAAGTTCGTGGAGGAAGTGGGCTACCCGGTGGTGGTCAAGCCGGACAACGGTGTGGGCGCTTCCGATACCCACAAGCTGGCCAGCGACGCCGAGCTGGAAGCCTTTCTGGCCTACAAGGCCAAGGAGCACCCGGATGTTGCCTACATCATGGAGGAGTTCGTGCGCGCCGAGGTGAACAGCTACGACGCCATCATCGACGGCAGCGGCAACCCCATCTTTGAGGCGGGCAACGTAAGCCCCATGTCCATCATGGACATCGTGAACAACGACGACAACTCCATCTACTACATCATCAAGGACCTGCCCGAGGACACCCGCGCCGCCGGCCGTGCCGCCGTCAAGAGCTTTGGGGTGAAGAGCCGCTTTGTCCACTTTGAGTTCTTCCGCATGACCGAGGATCAGGCCAGCATGGGCAAAAAAGGCCAGATCGTGGCACTGGAAGTCAACATGCGCCCCTGCGGCGGCTTTACCCCGGATATGATCAACTTTGCCCGCTCCACCAACGTGTACAAGATCTGGGCCGATATGATCGCCTTTGGCGGCACCGATCTGCCGGTGGGCGAGCACTTCTACTGTGCCTTTGCCGGCCGCCGCGACGGCAAACACTTTGTGTACAGCCACGAGCAGATCATGCAGAAATATCAGGACAACATGCGCATGGTGGACCGCATCCCCGACGCACTGTCCGGTGCCATGGGCAACCAGATGTATGTGGCGAACTTCTCCACCCGCGAGGGGATGGAGCAGTTCTACTCGGACGTGCTGGCCGTGACCGACGACACCAACGCCGCCGCACAGGCCGAGCTGGCACAGGTGCTGGCTCTGGGTGAGCCCGACGCCGCCCCGGCTGCTCCTGCCGCCAAGCCCGCCCGCAAGGCACGCAAGTAATTCCCGCATAAACGACAAAAAGCAGCCCGCCTCCGGGGAAACTCCGGCGGCGGGCTTTGTTGTCCCCTGCGCCAAAGTGTGGTATACTGGACCGGAAAAAACAAAAAATGAGGTATCATCTATGAAAATTCCTGCAAACGGCTTTACCCATGCCGGCAAGTTCCACGCCGACGATGTGTTTGCCACGGCGCTGCTGCAGATCCTGCGGCCGGACATCAAGATCACCCGCGGCTTTACCGTGCCCGATGACTTTGACGGCATCGTGTACGACATCGGCTTTGGCATGTTCGACCACCATCAGGAGCCGCGGGAGTACCGCGCCAACGGCGTGCCCTACGCGGCCTTCGGCCTGCTGTGGCGGGTGCTGGGCCCCGGCCTTGTGGGTGAGCGGCAGGCCCGGCTTATCGACGAGAACTTCATCCAGCCGCTGGACCTGAACGACAACACCGGCGAGCAGAACAGCCTGTGTGACGCCATCGGCTTCTTCAACCCCGTGTGGGACTCCAAGGAGGATCAGGACGCCTGCTTTTTCCAGGCTGTGGCGGTGGCAAAGCAGATCCTGGAGCACCAGATCGACGCCGCCAACGCCGTGAACCGTGCCGACGAGAAGGTGCAGCAGGCCTACCGGAACTCCCGCGACGGCATCGTGGTGCTGCCCTGCTATCTGCCGTGGAAAAACGGCCTGTACAAGACCGACGCCCTGTTTGTGGTGTACCCCAGCCAGCGCGGCGGGTGGAGCGCCCAGTGCGTCACCGACCACAAGACCAAGCGCTCCAAGCTGCCCTTCCCCCAGAGCTGGGCCGGCCAGCCGCAGGAGGTCATCGAGCAGAAGAGCGGCATCCCCGGCATCAGCTTCTGCCACGCAAGCCGCTTCCTCATCACGGCCAAGGACAAGGAAACCGCCATTGCCGCCTGCCGTCAGGTGCTGCGCAACAATGGCCGCATCTGACCGCACGGCGCGGCCCAAGGCCGCCTTTGTGTATATGGTGCGCTGCACCGGCGGCCAGCTGTACACCGGTTGGACCAACGACCCCGCCGCCCGCCTGCGGGCCCACCGCAGCGGCAGGGGCGCGCGCTACACCCGCGCCCACGGGGCCGAGGGCTTTGCCTATCTGGAGCGCTGCGCCGACCGCTGTGCCGCCCTGCGCCGGGAATATGCCCTCAAGCATCTGCCCAAGGCGCAAAAGGAGCTTTTGTGCACGGCGTGGCAGGCCGCAGGACGCCCCTTTGCGGAGCACGGCGCGGGCAGTGCGGATTAAGTCTAGTCCTAAATTGTAAATTCTGGCCGGAACGTTGCTCTTTTGCTTGATTTGTGTTGCAATTTTGTTAGAATTGTGATAGACATAAAGTGTGAACGTGTCTGTTTTCAGGGGCGGCAGGCAAAGCCTGACACCCTGCAACAATTAAAGGAGGATGGAACGTGAGAAAAATCAACAAACTGGGCAGACGTGCGGCCGCTCTGGTGCTGGCCGTTGGCCTTACCCTGTCCACGGCGGCTCCCGTGCTGGCGGCGGACGCCGACGAGGTGCAGACCCCTGCAGCCCAGACCCAGCAGCAGGAAACCGACACGGAGGCTGACGAGGCCGACGTCGATACCGAGGCCGACGAGGCCGCTGCCCTGCCGGAACTGTCCGAGGACCGGGAGGTGGCAGAGGAGGACGAGGCCGTTGCCCTGCCGGAACTGTCCGAGGACCGGGAAGTGGCAGAAGAGGACGAAGCCGCTGCTCTGCCGGAACTGGATGAGGAGTGGGCTGTAGAGGAAGCCGCTGTTCGGGCAAAGACCCATACCGGTAACTGCTCGTTTGACGGCAAGGTGCTGTCCTACACCGCTCCTACCTGTACGCAGGATGGTTCCAAAACCGTTCAGTGTAGCAAAAAGGGTAAATACACAAAGCTACAGTGCACCGAGACAAAGACCTCTCCCATCTCTGCCCTGGGCCATGATTTTAAGGGTGCAGAGTGGGTGACTGAAGATCCTACCTGCACCACCCCCGGCCAGCGGTATCAGGTCTGCAAACGGGATGGCTGCAACCAGAAGAACTTTGACGAGGCTTATGCAGCAGAGCACCCTGCCCTGGACCACGATTTTGAGGGTGCAGAGTGGGTCATTGAAGCCCCCACTTGCACCACCCCCGGCCAGCGGTATCAGGTCTGCAAACGGGATGGCTGCGACCAGAAGAACTTTGACGAGACCTATGCAAAAGAGCATCCGGCTCTGGGCCATGCTTGGGGCAAGTATGTGAACGACAATAAGCCCGCCTGCGAGCAGCAGACCGAGACGGCCCACTGCACCCGGGAGGGCTGCATCGCTACGGACACGGAAGATCGGCCCAACTTTGGTTCCGACGGCAACCCCCTGCCGCACAAGTATACCTCTTATGAGTACGATACCACAAAATGGGAAAACAATAAACTTGTTATCTACTATAAGAGCAAGTGCGATTACTGCGGCCATGAGGATAATACATTTACCGGAAAAGAAGGCGAAATAGCCGCAGATGGGGTGTCGGGCGGCCTTACGGATACCGCGCTGAAGAATGTTAAGGTCAACGAAAAGACGGCAGATGCATATGTCACCGGTGTCATCAACGATGCCCTGGCACAGGCACAGAAGAAAGTCCAGAAAGCTGAGACCAAAGAGCAGGCCCTTGCGGCACTGGATGAGATCTCTGCGACTGTGACGAAGGAGCTGCAGAATCTGAAGATCAGTGTGGCAGGTAGTGATGGTGTGCCCATTGAGATCGATCCGGAAAAGTTGAATAGTGCTTTGAAACCACTGTACAGCACCATTGACGAACTGAAGAACAGCCTGGATGACAGCTTCCTGTCAAAAGATACCATTATAAACGTAGTGGACAAGCTGGCAGGCGATGTGCAGGGCAGCGATGCCCCGCAGGCTGGCATCCAGAAGGTACTCTACAACACGGTGTACGGTGCGATTTACAAAGGAATCACGGGCAAAGATGCGGCTGACAACAATACGCAGGTCGTCAGCGACATGGTGCTCCAGCTGGTGCAGGAGGTCGTGTCGAACGGAGATGAAGAGACTTGGAAGAAGTTGACAAACTCTCTGGTGAACGATGCTCTGGATCTGGCTGTGGATGAGCTCATGAAGGATGAGACTTACGCAAAGCTCCTCAAGACCAAGCTGGGCAAAGCCACGCTGAAAGAGGTTGAGGACGAGGTCAGGAAGCAGCTGGTGAATGACCCGGAGTTCATGAACCAGGTGCGCAGCATTGCCAACAATGCAGCCTCCAATGCACAGGAGCGCGTGAACGGCGGCTGGCCGACCGAGAAGATCATGGACGGCCTGCAGAAAGACCTGCTGCCCGGCGTGACCGATCTGGTCTCGGATCAGGTCAACAAGCTGGGTGCAAGCGCCGGTGATATCGTGGACAACAAGGTGTCCGATACCGTGCACAAGTTCCTGCCCGGCAAGCTGGGCGACTGGGTCAGTGATAAGATCGGCGGTAAGGTCAACGATGCCGTGACGGGCAAGGTGGATGACCTGAATAAGCAGGTCACCGACCTGATCAGCAGCACGATCAAGCAGCTCACCTGCGGTAAGCACGAGTATGGTGATTTCGAGATCCTGAAGAACCCCACCTGCACCGAGAAGGGCCAGAAGGGCAAGATCTGCAAGAAGTGCGGTAAGATCACCGAAAAGACGGACATCGACGCAGCCGGCCATGCTCCGGTGACCGACCCCGCTGTGGCTCCCACCGAGACCACCGACGGCCTGACCGAGGGCAGCCACTGCGGCGTCTGCGGTGCCGTGCTCCAGGCTCAGGAAGTCATCCCCATGCGGGACCCCACCATTGATACTTGGTTCAGCCGTGCCGCTACCACCGAGGCTGACGCCAAGGCTGCCGGTTTTGACAGCGTGGACGCTGCCAATGCCGCTCTGGACGCCGCCCTCACCGCTGCAGGCTTTGACCCGGCCAACGCCGAGCACTTTACCGTGCAGGTCAACAGCAGCATCGGTGTGCTGCCCAACGACCGCTACCCGGAGGATGGCGTTACCTGCAAGCTCACCCTGCCCCAGGCCACCAAGGGCCAGATGGCACAGGAGTACTACCTGGTGCAGATGTGCACTGCCGATGGCCGGTTCCGCAAGGCTGGTGACATCATCGTCACCCCGGTGCGGATGGATACCTACGATAAGAACGGCCTGAAGTTCACCGCTTACAGCCAGTCCATCGTGGCTCTGGCCTGGAAGCCCCTGTACTAAGGCCCTGTGCAACAAATACCCCTGATATGACCGCAAGGAGCGGCTCCCAAAAACGGGAGCCGCTCCCTTTTTGTGTGCGGAAGAAACTCCTTCCGTCAAAGCCTGACGGCTTTGCCAGCTCCCTCAATGAGGGAGCCTTGCCCTCTCCGTCACGCCGACGGCGGCACCGACCCCTGAAACGGAACTTACCCTGAGCGCCGCCCGGCACACTGCCCGGCGGCGCTCGTCTGCGTTTTGGGCGGCCTGCCCAAAACGCCCGGCAGGGACCCCCGGCAGACTGCATGAGAATATACACCTGCATTGCATAATATGCGAATATATTCTCTTCAAATTGCATAAAGATGCAATTTGAACCAAAACGCCGTGCAAAGCCGCCCAAGGTTTGGCGGTTTTTGTCATTGACGAAAAAGCCGCATGGTGTATAATAAAATCATCCAAAGCGAACCGCAGATAGAGGGTGCAAGAGGGATGCTTGCATCAGGGAACAAAAGTGTATTTTTATAAAGGAGCAATCATCATGAAAAAGGAAAACATCAAAAAAGTCGTTCTGGCATACTCCGGCGGTCTGGACACCTCCATCATCATTCCCTGGCTGAAGGAAAACTACAACAACTGCGAGGTCATCGCCGTTTCCGGTGATGTGGGCCAGGGCACCGAGCTGGACGGTCTGGAAGAGAAGGCCAAGGCGACCGGCGCTTCCAAGCTGTATGTGCTGGACCTGAAGAAGGACTTTGTGGAGAACTACATCTTCCCCACCCTGAAGTTCGGCGCCAAGTACGAGGATTACCTGCTGGGCACCAGCTTTGCACGTCCCTGCATCGCCAAGGCTCTGGCCGACATCGCCATCAAGGAAGGCGCGGACGCTATCTGCCACGGCTGCACCGGCAAGGGCAACGACCAGGTGCGTTTTGAGCTGACCTTGAAGGCCCTGTGCCCCGATATGGCCATCATTGCTCCGTGGCGTGAGTGGGACATCAAGAGCCGTGACGAAGAGATCGACTACGCTGAGGCTCACCACATCCCCCTGAAGATCAACCGTGAGACCAACTACTCCAAGGACAAGAACCTGTGGCACCTGAGCCACGAGGGTCTGGATCTGGAGTGCCCCGCCAACGAGCCCCAGTACAACAAGCCCGGCTTCCTGGAGCTGGGTGTCAGCCCGGAGCAGGCTCCCGACACCCCGACTTATGTGACCATCCACTTTGAGAAGGGCATCCCCACCGCCGTGGACGGCAAGGAAATGGGCGCTGTGGAGCTGGTGGAGTACCTGAACAAGCTGGGCGGCGCCAACGGCATCGGCCTGCTGGACATCGTTGAGAACCGTCTGGTCGGCATGAAGAGCCGCGGCGTGTACGAGACCCCCGGCGGTGCCATCCTGTACAAGGCCATCAACGTGCTGGAGACCATCACCCTGGACAAGGAGAGCTCTCACTTCAAGGCACAGCTGGCCCAGAAGTACGCCGACATCGTCTACAACGGCCAGTGGTTCACCCCGCTGCGTGAGGCTCTGGATGCTTTCGCCGACAGCCTGGAAAAGACCGTGACCGGCGATGTGAAGCTGAAGCTGTACAAGGGCAACATGATCAACGCCGGCGTCACCTCTCCGTACACCCTGTACGACGAGCAGACCGCTTCCTTCGGCGAGGATGATGATTACAACCAGGCAGATTCCGCCGGCTTCATCAACCTGTTCGGCCTGTCCATCAAGGAGCGCGCAAAGCTGAGCAAGAACTGGCCCGAGATCCAGTAAACATTCGGCAATAACATCTTCCCTTCTGCGTGTTTTCACACTTTCACGCAGAAGTTTCATCCAACCGGCATCGTTGCCGGCGGCACCGCCGCAGGAGCGTTTTCCCCTGCGGCGGCTTTGCCGTTTTTATAAGGAGTTTAATTTTATGGCAGAACAACTCTGGAAGGGCCGCTTTTCCAAGGCGGTGGACTCCCGCGTGAACGACTTCAACTCCTCCATCCGGTTCGACCAGCGCATGATCGCGCAGGATATGCGCGGCAGCGGCGTGCACGCTACCATGCTGGCCAAGCAGGGCATCATTTCGGAAAAGGATTGTGAGGATATCCTCAACGGTCTGGCCTCCATCGCGGATGACCTGGCCTCCGGCAAACTGGAGATCGACCCCAATGCCGAGGATGTGCACACTTTTGTGGAGCAGACCCTTACCGCCCGCATCGGCGATGCCGGCAAGCGCCTGCACACCGGCCGCAGCCGCAACGATCAGGTGGCCCTGGACATCCGCCTGACCCTGCGGGACTACAGCCACACTCTGCAGGCCTACATCGTGGAGCTCATCAAGGTCATCTGCAGGAAGGCCAGCGAGAACACCACCGCCGTTATGCCCGGCTATACCCACCTGCAGCGCGCCCAGCCCATCACCTTCGGCCATGCGCTCATGGCCTACGCCTCCATGCTGCTGCGGGACCTGCAGCGTTTTGAGGATGCCACCGCCCGCATGGACGCCCAGTGCCCGCTGGGCTCCGGCGCACTGGCCGGCACTACCTACCCGCTGGACCGCCAGTTCACTGCCGAAAAGCTGGGTTTTGCTGCCCCCTGCGCCAACAGTCTGGACGGTGTGTCCGACCGTGATTTCTGCATCGAGCTGGCCAACGCCATCTCCATCTGCATGATGCACCTGTCCCGCCTTTCGGAGGAAATTATCCTGTGGTGCAGCTGGGAGTTCAAGTTCATCGAGCTGGACGACGCGTTCACCACCGGTTCGTCCATCATGCCCCAGAAGAAGAACCCCGACGTTACCGAGCTCATCCGCGGCAAGACCGGCCGCGTCTACGGCGACCTGAACACCCTGCTGGTCATGATGAAGGGCATCCCGCTGGCCTACAACAAGGATATGCAGGAAGACAAGGAAGCCATCTTTGACGCCGTGGACACGCTGGAACTGTGCCTGAAAACGGTGACCCCCATGCTGGACACCATGAAAACCATCCCGGCCAACATGCGCCGCGCCGCTGCCAAGGGCTTTATCAACGCCACCGACTGCGCCGACTACCTCACCAAGAAGGGCATGCCCTTCCGGGATGCCTACAAGCTCACCGGCTGCATGGTGTCGGACTGCATTGCCAAGGACAAGACGCTGGAGGAACTGACCCTGGACGAGTTCAAGGGCTACAGCGGCCTGTTCGAGGGCGATATCTACGAAGCCATTGATCTGGTCAAGTGCTGCGAGGGCCGCACCAGCTACGGCGGCCCCAGCGAAGCCAGCGTGAAGAACCAGATCGCACTGGCGGCTGCACAGCTGACCGCCTGGGAGGAAAAGAACGCATGAGCGTAAAAGTATTTATTGACGGCTCCTCCGGCACCACCGGCCTGCGCATCGCCGACCGGCTGGCTGCACGCCCGGAGATCGAGCTGCTGTCCATCTCGGCCGAGGGCCGCAAGGACGTGAACGAGCGGGCAAAGGTCATCAACGCGGCGGACCTTGCCTTCCTCTGCCTGCCGGATGCAGCTTCCAGAGAGGTCATGCCTTTGCTGCGCCCGGACGTGAAGGTGCTGGACACCTCCACCGCCTTCCGCACCGATGCCGCCTGGGACTACGGCTTCCCGGAGCTGAAGGGCCAGAAGGAAAAGATCAAGAATTCCGATCGTGTGGCGGTGCCCGGCTGCTATGCCAGCGGCTTTATCAGCATCGCCCGCCCGCTGGTGGAGCTGGGTCTGGCCCCGAAGGACTATCCCTTCAGCTGCACCGGCATTTCCGGCTACTCCGGCGGCGGCAAGAAGATGATCGCCGAGTATGAGAGCGCCGACCGCCCGACCCACAGCAAGCTGGATGCGCCCAAGAGTTACGGCCTGGGCCTTGCCCACAAGCATCTGCCGGAGATGAAGGAGATCAGCGGGCTGGCTCATACGCCCATGTTCGTGCCGGTGGTGTGCGATTACTACTGCGGCATGCAGGTGCTGGTGCCGCTGGACCTGACCGTGGCCGGTACCACCGCCGAAGCCGTGGCCGCCGGTCTGGCAGACTACTATAAGGATGCCGCCACCGTGAAGGTGCACGCCCTGAACGAACCTCTGCCGGAAAACGGCCTGTACTCCAACGCCATGGCCGGCACCGACCGCATGGAGCTGTACCTGACCGTGAACGCCGCAGGTGACCAGATGATGCTGGTCTCGCTGTTCGACAATCTGGGCAAGGGCTCTTCCGGCGCAGCGGTCCAGTGCATGAACCTGATGCTGGGCCTGCCGGAGACCGAAGGACTGGAATAAAAAACTCCCTTCGTCTGCTCACGGTGTTCGCATCCACCTCCCTCAAAGAGGGAGGCTTTTGCAGCTGATGGTTACGCAAAGGCTCCCTCCATGAGGGAGCTGGCACGGCGAATGCCGTGACTGAGGGAGTGTTTGTGGGAAAGGAGAATCTTTATGCAGTATAAAGAAGTTATGGGCGGCATCTGTGCGCCCAAGGGGTTTGCAGCGGCTGGCGTGCACTGCGGCATCCGCGCAAACCATAGCGAAAAATACGACCTGGCACTCATCAAGGCCGATGTGCGCTGTGCCGCCGCCGGTGTGTACACCACCAATAAGGTGTGCGGCGCACCCATCAAGGTGGACCGCGCCCATCTGGCCGACGGCTATGCCCAGGCCATCGTGGTGAACAGCGGCAACGCCAACACCTGCGCCGCCAACGGCGTGGCGCTGGCCGAGGAATGCTGTGAGCTGGTGGGCAAGGCACTGGACATCGACGCCATGGACGTTCTGCCCGCTTCCACCGGTGTCATCGGCCAGCCCATGGTCATCGACCCGTTTGCCCGGGGCATCCCTGCCGCCGCCGCCAAGCTGGCCGCCACCGAGCAGGGCAGCACCGATGCCGCTACCGCCATCATGACCACCGACACCCATAAAAAGGAGTACGCCATCCAGTTTGAGCTGGGCGGCAAGATGTGCACCGTGGGTGCCATCGGCAAGGGCAGCGGCATGATCGCCCCCAACATGGCCACCATGCTGGCCTTCTACACCACCGACGCGGCGGTGTCCCCTGTCCTGCTGGAAAAGGCCCTCAAGACCGTGGTGCCCGGCACCTACAACCAGATGAGCGTGGATCTGGACACCTCCACGAATGATACCCTCATCATCATGGCTTCCGGCCTTGCCGGGAATCCGGAGATCTGCGAGGAAAACGAGGATTACCATGCCTTTGTGGCGGCCCTGACCGCCATTGCAGAGCACATGTGCGCGGAGCACGCCGGTGACGGTGAGGGCGCTACCCACCTCATCACCTGCGAGGTGACCCACGCTCCCGACCTGAAAACTGCCCGTGCGGTGAGCCGCAGCGTGGTGTGCTCCAACCTGTTCAAGGCGGCGGTCTTTGGCCGCGACGCCAACTGGGGCCGGATCCTGTGCGCCATCGGCTACACCCCCGGCGATTTCTCCATCGACAAGGTGTGCGTCTGGCTGTCCAGCGCCGCCGGTGAGGTGTATGTGTGCGAGAATGCTGCCTACCACCCCTACAGCGAGGAGGAGGCCGCCAAGGTGCTGGCCGAGCACGACGTGCTGGTCAAGGTGGATATGGGCACCGGCGACGCCAGCGCCAAGGCCTGGGGCTGCGACCTGACCTACGATTACGTCAAGATCAACGGCGATTACCGCACCTGATAGGAGCAGACACAGATGAAAAATGAAGAAATGGCGCGCCTGTTTTCCGAGGCCACCCCTTACATCCAGAAATATCACGGAAAGACCATGGTGGTGAAGTACGGCGGCAATGCCATGATCAACGAAGAACTCAAGAACGCCGTCATGAACGATCTGGTCACCCTTACCCTGCTGGGCGTGCGGGTGGTGCTGGTGCACGGCGGCGGCCCGGCTATCAATGAGATGCTCAAGAAGGTGGGCGTGGAGAGCCATTTCGCCAACGGTCTGCGCGTCACGGATGACGCCACCATGGAGATCGTGCAGCAGGTGCTGGCCGGTAAGGTGAACAAGGATCTGGTGGCAAAGCTGCGGGGCCGCGGCGTCGGCCTGTGCGGCATGGACGGCCAGATGCTCCGCTGCACCGAGCTGGACCCCCAGCTGGGTCATGTGGGCGAGATCGTCCATGTGGATGCCACCCTGATCGCCAGCCTGCTGGACGGCGGCTTCATCCCGGTGATCGCAACCGTCGGCATGGATGACCTGGGCCAGGCCTACAACGTCAATGCCGATACCGCAGCGGCTCAGATCGCCATTGCCCTCAAGGCCGAAAAGCTGGTGTCCATGACCGATATTGCGGGCCTGCTGCGGGACAAGGACGACGAGAGCACCCTCATCCCCGAGGTGGAAGTGTCCGAGATCGAGGGCTACAAGTCCGCCGGGATCATCGCAGGCGGCATGATCCCCAAGATCGGCGGCATGGCCGATGCCATCTATCAGGGCGTGCACGAGGCGGTCATCATCGACGGCCGCGTGCCCCACTCCATCCTGCTGGAGCTGTTCTCCGACCGGGGCTCCGGCACCCGCTTCTACCGCCGCAGCCACCGGGAATAAGCATTGCGGAAAACCGGAGATGGACTTATAATAAGAGCATGAAAAGGCTTCCCCCAAGGGGGAAGCCTGACTCCACCCGACAGGAGGTACATCTATGGATTCTGAAAAAGTCATCAAGCGGGACAACGAGTATGTCCTGCACACCTATAACCGCAACCCTGTGGTGCTGGAAAAGGGCCACGGCCTGTATGCCGAGGGCCCCGAGGGCCAGAAGTATCTGGACTTCACCAGCGGCATCGGCGTCAACAGCCTGGGCTACTGTGACCTGGCCTGGGCCGAGGCCGTGTCCGACCAGGCCCACAAGCTGCAGCACACCTCCAACCTGTACTATACTGCCCCCTGCGGCAAGCTGGCCAAAAAGCTGTGCAAGCGCACCGGCATGAGCAAGGTGTTCTTTGGCAACTCCGGTGCCGAGGCCAACGAGGGTGCCATCAAGGCCGCCCGTAAGTACAGCGTGGACTACTACGGCAAGGACCGCACCACGGTCATCACGCTGGTCAACAGCTTCCATGGCCGCACCATCGCCACCCTGACCGCCACCGGTCAGGAGGTGTTCCACAACTATTTCGGCCCCTTCAATGAGGGGTTCCTGTACGCCCCGGCGGGGGATATCGAGGCGCTGCAGGAGCTGGTGGACCGCAACACCTGCGCCGTCATGCTGGAACTCATCCAGGGCGAGGGCGGCGTCATGGCGCTGGACCCCGACTATGTGCAGGCTGTGCGCAAGCTCTGCGATGAAAAAGATCTGGTGCTCATCGTGGACGAGGTGCAGACCGGCGTGGGCCGCACCGGCACCTTCCTGTGCTGCGAGCACTACAACCTCAAGCCGGATATCGTTACCCTGGCCAAGGGCCTGGGCGGCGGTTTGCCCATCGGCGCCGTGCTGCTGAGCGAAAAAGTGGCCGGCGGCATGGGCCCCGGCACCCACGGCTCTACCTTCGGCGGCAACCCGGTGGTCTGCGCCGGTGCCAACGTGGTGGTGGACCGCATGGACACCAGCTTCCTGGCCAATGTCAACGACCGCGCCGTGCAGCTGCGTGCCGGCATCGCCAAGCTGCCCCATGTCAAGAGCATTTCCGGCATCGGCCTGATGGTGGGCATCGAGTTCTACGATGTGACCGCCGCCGATGTGCTGGCCGCCTGCCGCGAAAAGGGCCTGCTGGTGCTTACCGCCAAGACCCGCCTGCGCCTGCTGCCCCCGCTCACCCTCACCGCCCACGATGTGGACATGGCACTGGAGGTCCTGGCCGAGGTGCTGGGTGCAATGGAGCCGACGGCTCCGAAGGAGCAGGCATGAAAAATCTGCTGAAAATGAGCGATCTGACCCCCGGCGAGCTGACCCACATCCTGGATGTGGCCGACCAGCTCAAGGCACAGCAGAAACTGGGCGGCACCGCCCCCCTGCTGGCCGGTAAAACGGTGGCCATGCTGTTCTCCAAGGCGTCCACCCGCACCCGCACCAGCTTTGAGGTGGGTGTGTACCAGATGGGCGGCTTGGGCAATTACATGAACACGTCCGAGCTGCAGGCCGGCCGGGGCGAGCCCCTCAAGGACACCGCCCGGGTGCTGGGCCGCTACTACGACTGCGTGGTCTGGCGCACCTACCGCCAGCGGGATCTGGAAGAATTTGCCGAGCTGGCCGGTGTGCCGGTGATCAACGGCCTGACCGACTACGCACACCCCTGCCAGGTGCTGGCCGACCTGATGACCATCCGGGAGCGCCGGGGCACCCTGGCCGGGCGGAAGCTCTGCTTTGTGGGCGACGGTAGCAGCATGGCCAACAGCCTCATCGTGGGCGGCCTGCTGGCCGGGATGCAGGTCACCTGCGTCTGCCCGGAGGCTTACCGCCCCGCCGCCGACGTACTGATGCTTGCCCACAAGTACGGCAGTCAGTTCCACTTCACCTCCGACCCCGTCGAGGGCGTGCGGGACGCGGATGTGGTGGCCACCGCCGTGTGGAACACTGCCGCCCCCGGCACCGCCGAGAGCGAGCAGCGCCTGCGGGATTTTGTGGGCTTCCAGCTCACCGGCAAGCTGCTGGAAGCCGCCAAGCCCGACGCCATGGTGCTGCACTGCCTGCCCGCCCACCGGGGCGAGGAGATCTCCACCGCCGTGTTCGAGCAGCACGCCGACGAGATCTTTGACGAAGCCGAGAACCGCCTGCATGTGCAGAAAGCCGTGCTGGCCATTCTGCTGGCGGGCAAGTAAGATCTGCAAGGGTGCATCTGCCGCAGAGCAGATGCGCCTTTTTGTTTTTCAAAGATTGCGCAACCTGTCTGAAAAGAGAAGAAAATTCTTGTGCGCTTTGCTGCTTGACGGAAACCGGTAAAATTTGCTATACTGTCCACGGTCAATCATGTAAGGTTTGTTACTCTCCGGAGGCTTTCCCTTATCCGTTGCAGATAGGGGTGAACTTTCGGTTTTTTTATTGTTGCGGAAATGGAGGACTCAGGCAGATGAAGGTCATCAAGAACATCAACAACAATATCTCCCTGTGTCTGGACAGCCGCAATAATGAGGTGGTGGCCTTCGGCAAGGGCATCGGATTCACAAAGCCGCCCTACGATGTGCCGCTTTCCAAAATCGACCGCACCTTTTACGATGTGGACGAAGAACAGCTGGCGGTGCTCAAACGCATCCCGGAAGATGTGCTGGAAGCAGCGGCCGAGATCGTGGATCTGGCCAATGAGAAAATGGACAATCAGTTCCGGGAGAACGTGGTGTTCACCCTGGCGGACCACATTGACTTTGCCATCCAGCGCTACCGCAAGAACATCAACATCAAGCTGCCGCTGCTCTACGAGGTGCGGCAGCTCTACCCCGGAGAATCCGAGCTGGGCAGGCAGGCGCTGGACATCCTGAAAAAGCGCCTGAAAGTCTCTCTCCCGCGGGAAGAAGCCGCCGCCATCGCCCTGCATTTCGTCAATTACAAGGCGCAGGCGGATACGGCACCGGATATCGACTACGGTTCCCTTATCGAGCAAGCCACGGACATCGTGGAGCAGGAACTGCACATCACGGTGGACCGGGACAGCTTCAACTATTATCGCTTCGTGACCCACATGCACTACATGATGAAGCGCACGCTGGATGACACGATGATCGACAGCCAGAACCGGGAGCTCTTTGAATCTATGAAAAAAGAGTACCCTGACATCTATTCCTGCGCAGTAAAGGTGGCGGCCCTGATCGACCAGAAGCTGCAAAAGCACCTTTCCGAAGAGGAAATTTTATATCTGATCCTACACATCAATCGTTTGTGTGCTCGTGAGGATTGTGACCGATAAAGGCTGACCGCCTTTTGAGGGCTTTACCCCAGAGTGCCGCAGAAAATGCACCAGACTGCCCGGTGGGCACCGTGTGCGTGTTTTGTGGTGCGCTGGGGCTTTTTATTGGAACAGAGCCGCCCGGGAGCGCGCCCCGGCCGGGTTTGTGATAGAAAATGTGGAACCGTTTGTAAAATCATGGAGGAAACAGACATGGCAGAGAAGATCAATAAATACGAAGCCATTGCGCCGCAGATTCTGGAACTGGTCGGCGGCAAGGACAACATCCGCTCTTTTGCACACTGCATGACCCGGCTGCGCTTCAACGTGAAGGATAAGGGGCTTGTGGATGCCGACAAGATCGGCAAACTGCCCGGCTGCATGGGCACACAGTGGGCCGGTGATCAGCTGCAGGTCATCATCGGTCAGGCAGTGGATAAGGCCTATGATGCGATCTGTGCAGCAGGTGGTCTGCAGAAGGAAGCAGCTGTGGCCGAAGATCTGGACAGCGATAAGAAGAAAAAATTCAGTCTAACCACAGTATGTGAGGCCATCAGCGGTTGCATCGTCCCGCTGATCCCGCTGTTCATGGCATCCGGCCTGATCAAGGTGGTGCTGGTGATGGCAAACCTCATCGGTATCCTGCCCGCAGATTCCTCCACCTACACGGTGCTGGGTTATGCCGCCGATGCTGCGCTGTACTTCATGCCCATCCTCATCGGCTATACTGCCGCCAAAAAGTTCGGTGCAGACCCCAGCCTGGCCATGGGCCTGTGTGCGCTGCTGGTGTACCCCAATCTGATGACTGCTCTGGGCGGCGAGACCCCGGTGACGATCTTCGGCCTGCCGGTGTATAATGCTACCTATACCAATATGATGTTCCCCTCTATCATGGTCGTGTTCGTCATGAGCTATGTGGAGCGCTTCTTCAAAAAGTATGTGCCGGAGATCCTGCGCGTGATGCTGGTGCCGCTGGGTACCTTCCTTGTCATGCTACCCCTGTCCCTGTGTCTGGTGGCACCGGCTGGCGTCTTCTTGGGCAATGGCATTACCTGGCTGGTGGAGACCATTTACAACAACATCGGCTTCCTGGGTGTCGGTGTGCTGTCCGGCCTGTATCCCCTGCTGATCCTCACCGGTATGCATTCCACTCTGGCTCCTGTCTGCATCTCCTACTTCACCAAGTTCCAGTATGATCCGCTGATCATTCCCGCCTGCTACATCGCAAACTTCGGTCAGGCTGTTGCCGCTGCTGCGGTCACCCTCAAGTCCAAGAACGCTGATGTCAAGGGCATTGCCGGTTCTTCTGCACTGACCGCTTTTCTGGCCGGCGTCACCGAGCCTGCTCTGTTCGGCGTCAACTTCCGTTACCGCAAGCCCCTGATCGCATCCGTGATCGGCGGTTTCGTGGGCGGCTGCTATGCCGGTCTGATGGGCTGCAAGCTGGTTGCCATGAGCGGCTTGGGCGTCTTTGCGCTGGCTGGCTTCTTGAGCAGCGATATCATGAACTTTGTCAACTACGTCATCGCTGTGGTCATCGCCATGGTCGTTACGTTTGCCATCACCTTCGTCACATTCAAGGACGAGGCCTGATTTTTACCGGATAAGAAGGGAATTGGAAGAATATGAGTTTTCCTGCAAATTTTCTGTGGGGCGGCGCTACCGCAGCCAACCAGTTTGAAGGCGGCTGGAACGAGGGCGGCCGCGGTGCCAGTGTGGCTGACCACATGACCAACGGCACCAACACCACGCCCCGCCAGATCACCCGCGAACTGAAAGATGACCTGTATTACCCCAACCACAAGGCCAGTGATTTCTATCACCACTATAAGGAAGATATCGCCCTGATGAAAGAGATGGGCTATAAGGTCTACCGGATGTCCATCAGCTGGAGCCGCATCTTCCCCACCGGCACTGAGCAGCAGCCCAATGAAGAGGGTCTGGCTTTTTATGATGCGGTGTTTGATGAACTGCACGCTGCCGGGATCGAACCGCTTGTCACCATCAGCCACTATGAAAATCCGTTTTATCTGACCGAGCACTTCAATGGCTGGGTGGATCGCCGCCTGATCGATTATTACCTGCATTACTGCGAGACGATTTTCAATCGCTACAAGGGCAAGGTGCATTACTGGCTCACCTTCAACGAGATCAATGCCGGAATGTATCCCTTTGGCATCTACTCCGGGCTGGGCATCCTGAACGAGGGCACCACCAACATGAACGATCAGGTGGATATCCCGCAGCAGCGCTATCAGGCCCTGCATCACCAGTTTGTGGCCAGCGCAAAGGCAGTGCAGCTGGGCCACAGCATCGACCCGGAAAATAAGATCGGCTGCATGGTGGCCATCACTCCTAACTATGCCTACTCTGCCAACCCGGAGGATCAGATCAAGAACCAACATTCCTGGCAGTACTGCAACCACTACTGCGGTGACGTGCAGGTGCGCGGTGCATATCCGGCCTTTGCAAAGCGCATCTGGGCTGAGAACAATGTGGAGATCAAAATGGAGCCCGGCGATGCCGAGACCCTGCGCAATGGCACGGTGGATTTCTTCTCCTTCTCCTACTACATGAGCGGCTGTGTGTCCACAGATGAGAACCTGCTGCGCACCAACGGCAACCTGTTTGGTGGAGTCAAGAATCCGTACCTGAAAGCTAGCGACTGGGGCTGGCAGATCGACCCGGTGGGTCTGCGCTACACTCTGAACGAGCTGTACAACCGCTACCAGATCCCCCTGATGGTGGTGGAGAACGGTCTGGGTGCGTTCGATAAACAGGAAGCAGACGGCTCCATCCATGATCCCTACCGCATCGATTATCTGCGGGCACATATCCAGCAGATGAAAAAGGCAGTAGAAGAGGACGGTGTGGATCTGATGGGTTATACCCCCTGGGGCTGCATCGACCTCGTCAGCGCTTCCACCGGCGAGATGGCAAAGCGCTACGGCTTTATCTATGTAGACGCCGATGACCATGGCAACGGCACCTTCAAACGCTATAAAAAGGACAGCTTTGCATGGTATAAAAAAGTCATCGCCTCCAACGGTGAAGAACTGTAACTCCTAAAAAATGAGGGCTGTTGCAAAAATAGCTCTCTGAAAAATATGCACAAAACCCGGAACCTTTTCAGGGCCAAAACGGCTCAAAAAGGGTTCCGGGTTTTGGTTTTTGCACGATTTCTTTGTGTAAGTTGCTATCGCGTTCTTGTTTTGCAACGGCCCCGTTCTGCCTTGTTTTACACCCGCGCCGCACCCTTTTCCAAAATGCGGTCGAACCGGGCAAAGAAGGTGATGGTAGTAATGGTGGCCGCCAGAATGTCGCTGACCGGCTCCGCCAGAAATACGCCGAACACCGGGTCTGCCACGAGATGCGGCAGAATAAAGATGAGCGGGATCAGCAGGATGATCTTGCGCAGGCAGGCCAGCAGCAGGCTGACCTTCGCCTGCCCCAGTGCCATAAAGCTCTGCTGGCAGGCGATCTGGAAGCCCATGGCAAAAATGCCGGCCATGTAAATGCGCATGGCCCAGGTGGTGTAGGAAATGAGTGCGGAATCGGAGGTGAAGATGCCTGCCACGGCCCCGGGTGCCAGCATCATGGCCAGCCAGAACAGACAGGTGTAGCATTTGCACAGCAGCAGCTGGAAGTGGAACGCCTCCTTGACACGGGACTTTTTGCCCGCGCCGAAGTTGAAACTCATCACCGGCTGACCGCCCTGACAGATGCCCTGAATGGGCAGGGTGCACAGCTGGGAAGCGCTGGTGATGACGGTCATGGCACCCACAGCCACGTCGCCGCCGTACCGCGCCAGACTGGAGCTGAAGCTGATGGACAGCAAACTCTCGGTGGACATCATCACAAAGGTGGAGATGCCCAGCGCCATCACCGGCAGGATGACCGGTTTTTCCAGCCGGAGAAACGCCCGGCGCAGGTGCAGGATCGTCTTTTTGCCGGTGAGGAATTGCAGGATCCACGCCGCGCCCACAGCCTGACTGAGCACGGTGGCAATGGCCGCACCCTGCACGCCCAGCCCGAACCCGAAGATGAGGATGGGGTCCAGAATGATGTTGATCACGGCACCGATCACGGTGGTGAGCATGCTGGTCTTGGCAAAGCCTTGGGTGGTGATGAAGGGATTCATGCCCAGCACCAGCAGCACGAACACCGAGCCGAGAATGTAGATGCGGCTGTAGCTCAACGCATACGGCAGGGTGGCGTCGCTGGCACCGAACAGCCGCAGCAGCGCGGGCGCACCCGCATAAAAGCCGATGGTCAGCACCACTGCAAAGAGCATCAGCACCGTAAAGCTGTTGGAGATGATCTTTTCGGCCTGCTGCCGGTCCCCCTGCCCCAGTGCGATGGCGGTGCGCGGTGCGCCGCCCGCGCCCACCAGCATGGCGAACGCGTTCAGCAGCATGAGGATGGGGGTGAACAGTCCCACGCCGGTGAGCGCAGCTGCGCCGATGCCCTCAATGTGCCCGATGTAAATGCGGTCTACGATGTTGTACAGCAGGTTCACCACCTGCGCCACCACGGCAGGGATCATCAGCTGCAGCATCAGCTTTTTTACGCTGCCGGACCCCATGTCCTGTTTTGCCTGTGCCATGGAACAAAAACTCCTTTTGCTTCAAATTTGAACTATATCTCCTATATTATACTCGAAAACCGTAAAAAAGCCAGCCCCTTTTTGCAAAAACCTCTGCACCTCGCAAAAAATACCCTCAAAAAGGCCCGGCCTGCGCTGCAGACCGGGCCCGGCATCGGGGAGAAAAGTGTTGACGGAAGGAGACTTTTTTGCTATACTATATAAGGTTTATTCTGGACCGGGGATGCCTCCCAAGGCAGGACAAGGCCCCTGCATAGTCCGGAATATCCGACAAAAACATAACGTGGAGTAGTACTCAAGTGGTCGAAGAGGCGTGACTCGAAATCCAAGTGGATGCTTCGCTGAATGTCTCCATATCACACGGGAGAACGTCAATTTTGATATCCTGACAGGCTTCGGAACCTGTCTGAACGATGCGTTTTCTAACAATATTCTAACAGCAACTGTTCCAAGTTT
>ERZ836441.1304-NODE-1304-length-24632-cov-13.353867_pt1 | contig 24632 bp, 23 predicted proteins | sample MGYA00519686_ERZ836441 | MGnify/ENA primary metagenome ERZ836441 (study PRJEB31850, sample SAMEA3708800) | human gut metagenome | biome: human gut; feature: human-associated habitat; material: faeces | place: China | collected 2014 ... | reverse complement strand
CCGATTGATGGCGGAAACGGCTGAGACAAAATATCCGAATTGAAGCCACTTGCCAGAAAAACGGCAAGCATCGCAGGATGCCTGCCGTTTTTCCTTTTGCCCCGACGGGCGGACCTTATCCGCGTCTGCTCCATATCGGCTCTTTACAAGGGCGGGGGGCCGTCAAGATTTATGCGCAAAACTGTTTGCAGGCTCCGGCTGAGTGAAGTCAGCCGGCAATAGAGACGTCATCCAGAGCCGCCTCCAAATGCTTCATGTTCATGTATTTCTTGCAGCCTCACTGGGCTTCGCCATGCGGCGGGCACAGGCCAGCATCAGGGAGACAAATTTGTTGTCCCCAGCCTGTGTGGTGCCGATGTAGAAGTTCATCAGGCTGTGAATCAGGGCAGAAAACGATATATCACCCACATTGTCCAGACATGGTATGAGGCCAATAAGAACAAGGGCATCATGTTCAGAATGCAGGATCGGGTAGAATCCGGGAAAAACGGAGAGCACTGGGAGTAGTTCTATCAAACAGGCTTATCAAAACATTCTTATTTCCGGCAGCGCTGGAGATGTCCATGCATTAGGATGCTGGGCCAAAGGTAATTCCGTGCCGCTGACCTCCGGCACAAGCCGCAGATTCGGGATCGTGCTGCGTTTTTAGTATTCGGATGGTACGGAGGACGAGGAGATCGCCAACGTCAATCCGGATTGCAGCAGTCAGAACGATTGGCAGCATCTGTCCCTGCGGGCAGTTGCGAAAAAAAGCGTATATCTCCATGCGGATCGTGTTGCGTTATGACAAGTACCCCTGTAACCGTCAGGTTACAGGGGTACTTCTTTTTTCACAGATGGAACACATTCACCAGAAACAGCAGGGCCAGTCCATAGTAGGTCACCACGGCCACCAGATCGTTGACCGTCGTGATCAGTGGGCCGGAGGCCACCGCCGGATCAATATGGATCTTATGAAACAGCATGGGAACCATCGTCCCCACAAGGCTGGAGATCACCATGGCCACCACCAGCGACACCCCAACGCAGCCGGAGATCAGAAAAGCCGGCCCCCACGCATAGCCCTTGCACACATGGATGTAGACCCCTAAAACCGCCAGCGCCATGAGTCCCAGGCACCCGCCGTTGAGAAGGCCCACCCGCATCTCCTTGCCCAGCAGAGCCAGCTCCTCCTTCAGGGTAAGGTTCTCGTCCATGAGGACACGGATGGTGACGGCCAGCGACTGAGTCCCGACATTGCCTGCCATATCCAGCACCAGCGACTGGAAGCAGATGACGATGGGCAGCACCGCCACCACGGACTCGAAGATGCCCACCACCGATGAAACGCCCATGCCCAGAAACAGCAGCACGATGAGCCACGGCAGACGCTTTTTCATACTGACGGCGGCAGGCTCCCGAAGGTCCTCCTCCGAGGTCAGGCCGCCCAGCTTGGCGTAGTCGTCGCCCATGGCGTCATCCACCAGCTCCACCAGATCCTGAGCGGTGAGGATACCGGCGATCCTTCCGTCCTCCGTCAGCACCGGCAGGGAATCCTCCTCATACTCTGCGATCCGGTCGATGCAGTCCTCCACCCGCTCGTGGGCCAGCACATAGGGATAGCTGCGGCGGATGATCCCGCGCAGCGGATCGTTTTCACGGGCGATGATCAGATCCTTCAGGTCGATGGCCCCGGCAAAGACGCCGCTGCCGTCCACCACATACAGCGTGGAGATGTTGTCGTGCTCACCGGCCTGCCGCACCAGCTCATTCATGGCGCCGCAGACGGTCAGTGTGTCCGGGATGCAGACGAAATTGCCGCTCATGCGGCTGCCGATCTCCTCCTGATGAAAGGCCAGCAGCCGCCGGACATCCTTCCGGGTATCGTCGTCCAGATGTGCGGCCAGGGTCTGTTTCTTCTCCTCCGGAAGCTCCCGCAGCATATCCAGTGCATCCGCCGTGTCCATGTCGGCTATCATTTCTGCCGCCAGCGCCGCCGGAAGCTCCGCCAGATAGCGGGAGGCATCGTCCAGATAGGGGAATATCTCTGCCAGCGTCTGGGCGTCCAGCTGCCGGAACAACCGCTCCCGCTCCGCATCCGTCAGCAGGGTGACGGCCTTGGCCACATCTCGCTGGTGATAGTGCTTCAGCAGCTCCGGCAGACGGTCCCCGTTTTGGGCCGTGCGGATGACCGCTGCGATCTCCTGTGCGAACTCCTTTTTTACCATCCTGTTTCTCATATTCTTGTCCTCCTTTGACGCTACTTTGGGCAAAATGGGCGCAAAAATACACCGCCTCAGAGATAGTTGCCACAGCAAGACGTCTCCGGTGCGGTGCAGAAGGACACAACAAAGTAGAATGTGGTCAGCTCCTGTCCATGGATGACCACACCCTGTGTCTCTGCGGGCCGCATACCCGGCTTCGTCCTGTACTTCCGCAGCTATCCATGAACATTCACCTCCGTTGATGGTTGAAATAGGTCTCTCCGACCACGGTTCATCATAACAGAACCCATCGACGCTGTCAACCGTTTCTTTCCCCAGCATTTTGCAGCCCCGGAGGTCTTACGACCTCCGGGGCTGCGCTCCCGGCATTTACTGTCCTTGGGGCCGGATCTCCACAGTCCTGCCGCCAAGACTCTCATAGATGCGGTGGGAAACGGAGAGAACCGTACGCCCACGGGAGGCCTGACGCAGAGCCTCCCGCACACGGGCCTCCGTCTCGGCATCCAGATTGGCGGTGATCTCATCCAGCAGCAGCACAGCGGGGTCTGCCGCTGCGGCCCGTGCAATGGACAGCAGCTGCCGCTCTCCCTGAGAGAACATCCCGTCCGTACACACCGTGTCATACCCCTCCGGCAGCGTCTGGATGGCCTCGTCGATCTCCCGGACGATGGTGTCCGGTCCCTCTCCCTGCACGATGTGGCGGAAGATCTTGATGACGGCGTAGTCCGGCACACTGCACGCCCCGCCGTCTGCGTGCCTCTCCACCACGCAGTAGGAGCCCTTGCCCAGATGCGGGTCCTCCACATACTCGATGCGCTCCAGCTCCGTCACCACCTTGGCCGCATCCACCAGCGCACTGCACCCCTTCTCTGGGGGGTGGACTTGGAGAGCGCCCAGCGGGATTCCTTTTACTGGGCGCTTTACTGCTCTGACAGCACCATGGAGGCCGTCCGGGCCACGGAGGAGCGCTACCGACGGTGTTTACTACGCCAGCGTCAACATGAAGAACGCCAGCAGTATTCCATGGGCAACGTCTCTCTGCGAGGCAGCGCCAGCCAAGACCATCCATCTGACAGCTCTGGGGACCGGGGTCGCTCAGAGCATCTACGAATAAAATCAAATGCTCCGGGACCTTCTCATCCGGTTGGGCGTCAGCGAGGCCACCGCTGCCAAGGATGCCCGCAAAATGGAGCACGCTGTCGGCGCGGCAGACAGAGCATCTGGTGTACTTTCTCTGCTTCGTCAAGACCCTCCGCAAGGAGCCGGAGACGACGGAGTCCTGAGCCGCTTCTTGCAAAGTGTAAGGCTTCGGGTATATTTTCTTCTTCCTTTTGTTCCGTTTCTCTGCTATACTGGAGCCATACTAGAAAACACACGGCGGAGGTTCTTCCCTTCTCTGCCGGAAAATCGTAAGGAGGATACCACCATGCGTTATGAAATCAAAGGCACTCCCTTCCCCGTGGTGATCTGTCAGCTGGAAGACGGCGAGCAGATGGTCACGGAGCGTGGCTCCATGGTCTGGATGAGCCCTAATATGGAGATGCAGACCCATGGCGGTGGACTGGGGCGGATGTTCTCTAAAATGTTCTCCGGCGAGAGTATGTTCCAGAACATCTACACCGCTCACGGCGCCGGGATGATCGCCTTCGGCTCCAGCTTCCCCGGCCAGATCAAGGAGATCGCCATCACTCCCGGCCACGATATGATCCTCCAGAAGAGCGCCTTTCTGGCCGCTGTGCCGGGAGTAGAGCTGTCCATCCACTTCAACCAGCGGCTGGGCGCGGGCCTCTTCGGCGGCGAGGGCTTCATCATGCAGCGCCTCAGCGGCAGCGGCATGGCTTTTGCCGAGATCGACGGCACACTGGTGGAGTACGACCTCCAGCCGGGTCAGCAGATCGTGGTGGACACCGGCAACGTGGCGGGCTTCACCGCCGGGGTGCAGATGGAGATCCGGCAGGTTCCCGGCATGAAGAACAAGCTGCTGGGCGGCGAGGGCCTGTTCAACACCGTTCTCACCGGCCCCGGCCGCATCTGGCTGCAGACCATGCCCATCTCCGGCGTGGCCGCCGCCCTGCTGCCCTATATCCCCACCGGCAACAATTAAGCTGTCTGTCAGGCCCGCAGAGTCCTTCTTTGCGGGCTTGGCAAATTTTTTTATTTTTCACGCAATAAAACCGCATTTCCACGCATTGCAGGGATGACAGGAGATAAAAGCCTATGACTGCATGGCCCGCCACAACCGAATATGCCGGCAGCAGTGCTCATCTGACGGAGCTGCTGGCCGCCATCGCCGCCGGGCAGCAGGATGCGCTGGCGCAGCTCTACCATCTCACCCGAACGGCGGTGTATGGTCTGTCGCTGTCGTACCTGAAAAATACCCACGACGCACAGGATATCACGCAGGATGTATTCGTTCATGTGTGGGATCACGCCCCGCAGTATCGCCCCACCGGCTCTCCCATGGGCTGGCTGCTGACGGTCTGCCGGAATCTGTGCCTGATGCGTCTGCGGCGCACGGAGCGCCACGCCGTTCTCAGCGAGGCAGAATGGGACGCCATTCCCCAGCAGGAGACCGGTCTGACCACAGAGGAGCGAACGCTGCTGCAGCACGTTCTGTCCCGTCTGGGGGAGGAGGAGCGGCGCATCGTACTGCTCCATGCCGTCACCGGGCTAAAACACCGGGAGATCGCCGCTCTGCTGGAGCTGCCCCTCCCCACCGTCCTGTCGAAGTATCACCGAGCAATCCGAAAAATGCGTGCTGATCTGGAAGGAGATAACGCCCATGACAAATGAAAAGCTGGAACAGTGCCTTGCACAAGCGCTGGAAAAAACAGCCCCCCATGACGTGGACGGCGTTCTCTCCCGCTGTGAGAAGCGGAAAGGAACGGAAATCCCCATGAAAACAAAACCTCACTCCCTGAAAAAATGGATGGCGATGGCGGCCTGTCTGGCCCTTCTGCTGCTGTGCGGCGGCGGACTGTTTCTGCGGCAGGCCAATGCTGTGGCCTCCGTGGTCTCCATCGACGTCAACCCCAGCATCGAGCTGCGGGTCAACCAAAATGAAAAGGTTCTGGCCTGCGTGCCTATGAACGACGACGCCCATGCCATTCTGGCGGATATGGGCGACGGCGAGGATCTGAAGGGGGCCAAGCTGGATGTGGCAGTAAACGCCATCGTCGGCAGTCTGGTCCGCAACGGCTATCTGGAGAGCATCTCCTCCGCCATCATGATCTCCGTAGAGGATCGGGATCAGAGCCGGGCTCACCGACTGCAGCAGGACCTCTCCGCCGCCGTGGACGGCATCCTGCGGGACAGCGCCTCTCAGGCCTCCGTATTGACCCAGACGGTCACGCAGGACACGTCTCTGGAGAAGCAGGCCAAGGACCACCACATCTCCACCGGCAAGGCGGCGCTGGTGAACCGTATCCTCGCCCTGAACAACAGTCTGTCCTTTGAGGAGCTGTCCAGGCTCTCCATCGGTGAGCTGAAGGATCTGGCCGAGACCGGCGCTCCTGCCATGCCCATCGGCATGGAGCGAGCACTGGAGATCGCCCTGCTCACCTGCGGGCAGTCCGCCGACCAGCTGACCAAGCAGGAGGTGGACGCTGAACTGGACGAGGTTCCCGCCCACTACGAGGTGGAGCTGGAGGACCGCAGCGGTACGGAGTACGAGTATCGCATCGATGCCTATACCGGCGCTGTGCTCACCTCCTATGTGGAGCCGGACGGTCACGACGATGTGGATGACCACGATGACCATGATGATGACCACGACGATGACGACGATGATGCCCAGCCCACCGGCAGTGCCCAGCCCACCGGGCAGATCGGCCACGCCGCAGCCAAGGCCGCTGCCCTGACCCACGCCGGTGTGTCAGAGAGTCAGGCCTACGACATGGATGTGGAGCTGGATGACGAGGATGGCCGCTGGGTATACGAGGTGGAATTCAAGGCGGATGGCATGGAGTACGAATATGTCATCGATGCCTATACCAGCGCTGTACTGGAATACGATATGGAGCAGGACGATTGACCCCTTATAGCAAAAGAGGCAGGCACAAAAGTGCCTGCCTCTTTGTCGTTATTCCGATTCCGGCGGCGCTCCGGGGTCTCCTTCCGGCAGCGATGCCTCCTTGTCCTCGTCCTCCGACAGGGTGGGAATAAATGCCTGCGCCAGCTTTCCCTTGCCCCGGTGCTTGATGTAGAAGTAGCCGATGACGCTGAAGGTCACGGCACCGATGAAGTTGACGAACAGATCCTCCATGGTATCGTACAGCCCGATATCCAGATACCCGTCAAAGCCCAGATCCGTGCCGTTGACGGCCACCGAGTGGATGCCGTCGATGGTGATGGGGGTGTTGCTGTTGGTGGGGTCCAGCATCACGGAGGTAATGCTCTGCACCACGGTGTCCTTCTGCATATCCAGATGGAACACCCGGTCCATGCCGAACTCGAAAAACTCCCACAGCACCCCCACGGTCATGGAGAAACAGAAGGCCGCCAGCGCCACATATACCGGCGACAGCTGGAACTTGATGCGGCTGTTGCGGTTCAGGATGTCGATAAGGGCAAAGCCCGTGGCGGCACAGAGGAAGCCCGTGGTGGTGTGGAGCATGGAGTCCCAGTTGGGATAGGTGATGAAGTAACACTCCAGCTCCCCCAGTATCTCCGCTGCGAAAATGAACAGCAGGATAATGATCTCCAGCACCGACGGCAGTTGGATACCGAAGTTCTGCTGAATGAAAAACGGCAGGATGAACAGCGCCAGCACCAGCAGGCAGATGAAGGCACTTTCATATTCGCCCCGGATGATGGACATTACCAGCTCCGCCAGCACGATCAACCGCAGGGCCACATATACGGCGAACACCGCCGGCTGCTTGTGAATGGTCTCCTTCAGCCGCTGGACCGTATCTCTGGGTTTGGGCATTTTTTTCATAAAGGCTCCTTCCCGGCACAGCACTGCGCCGCTGTGGTTTTTTCTGCATGGTATCATATCCCCGGTCAAAACGCAACGAAAAATGTGACAAAAATCGTGGCGGCCCGTCTTGACAAGCGGCCCGCTGTGTGATAATCTAAGAAAAATTTGCCATGCGGAGGTGATGACCGTGACCGTCGTTTTTCAGGATGCCCAGATATTCCGCCGAGGTGTTCTCACCCGTGGGGATGCTGTTTTCTCTTTTGAAATCCATCACGGCACCAGTGTTTCTCCCGTTCATATTCCCGCCTCTTCTTTTGTGATATGTCCCGGTTTCGTTGATGTACACGTACATCTTCGTGAGCCGGGCTTTTCTTATAAGGAGACCATGTCCAGCGGCACCCAAGCCGCCGCCCACGGCGGATATACCACGGTGTGTGCCATGCCAAATCTGGACCCGGTACCGGACAGCCTGCCCCATCTGGAGCAGCAGCTGGCCCTGATCCGCCGGGATGCCGCCATCCGGGTGCTGCCCTACGGCTCCATCACCCGTGGCCAGCTGGGGGAGGAGCTGTCGGACATGGCGGCCATGGCCCCCTATGTGGCGGCCTTCTCCGACGACGGGCGAGGTGTGCAGAGCGAGGCGCAGATGCGCCTTGCCATGGAAACCGCCAAGGGGCTTCATAAGCTCATCGTGGCCCACTGCGAGGACAACTCCCTCCTCCACGGGGGCTACATCCACGACGGGGCCTACGCCCGCACCCACGGCCACCGGGGCATCTGCTCCGAAAGCGAGTGGGGGCAGATCCGGCGGGATTTGGAGCTGGTGCGCCAGACCGGCTGCGGCTACCACGTCTGCCACATCTCCACCAAGGAGAGCGTAGCCCTGATCCGCCGGGCCAAGGCCGAGGGGCTGGACGTCACCTGTGAGACGGCCCCCCACTATCTGCTGATGGACGAAACCATGCTGCAGGAGGACGGCCGCTTCAAGATGAATCCCCCTCTGCGCAGTCCCGCCGACCGGGAGGCCCTGCTGGAGGGGCTGGCCGACGGCACCATCGACATGATCGCCACCGATCACGCCCCCCACAGCGCCGAGGAGAAGTCCCGCGGGCTGGAGAAGAGCGCCATGGGCATCGTGGGGCTGGAGACCGCCTTTCCCCTGCTGTATACCTATCTGGTAAAGCCGGGCCTGCTCTCCTTCCCCCGTCTGATGGAGCTGCTCCACGATGCTCCCTGCCGCCGCTTCGACCTCCCGCAGGGGGAGATGGATGGCCCCCACGCCGATTTCACGGTCTTTGACCTGTCGGCTTCGCATCCCATCGACCCGGCGGACTTCCTCTCTCAGGGGAAGGCCACCCCCTTCACCGGCTGGCCGGTACAGGCCCGCTGCCTGCTGACGGTCTGCAACGGCCGCCTCGTCTGGCAGGACGGTGATCTCTTTTCCAAGGAGGACCGCACATGAAGCAGGTCACATGGACCATTACCGAAAATATGCCGCTGACGCCGGACACCTACCGGCTGCGCCTTGCCGGCGACACGGAGGCCATCACGGCCCCCGGTCAGTTCGTAAACCTGAAGCTCTCCGGCTTCTACCTGCGCCGCCCCATCTCCGTCTGCGACTGGGAGCCCGGTGCCGCCACCCTTATCTATAAGGTGCTGGGCCACGGCACGGCGGCCATGACCCATCTCCCCGCCGGAACGGAGCTGGATGTGCTGACAGGGCTGGGCAACGGCTACGACACATCTCTCGCCGGGGAGCGCCCCCTGCTGGTGGGCGGCGGCGTCGGCATCCCGCCCCTGTACGGACTGGCCCGCCGTCTGACGGCGGAGCATCGTCAGGTCACGGCGGTGCTGGGCTACAACCGGGCGTCAGATATTTTTCTGGCGGAGGAGTTTCAAGCGTTGGGCGTCACCGTCCGGCTCCTCACCGCCGACGGCAGCGCCGGGACCTGCGGCCTCGTCACCGATGGCATGGAGGGCGTGAATTACACCCACCTCTATACCTGCGGGCCGGAGGCCATGCTCCACGCCGTGTGGCAGCGCTGCCGCACCGATGGGCAGTTCAGCTTTGAAGAGCGCATGGGCTGCGGCTTCGGGGCCTGCATGGGCTGCACCTGCCGCACCAAGTACGGCCACAAGCGCATCTGCAAGGACGGCCCCGTCCTGCGAAAGGAGGAGACCATATGGTAAATACCGCCGTCACCCTCTGCGGTCTGCCGCTGGAGAACCCCATCATCCCCGCCAGCGGCACCTTCGGCTATGGGTATGAATTTGCGCAGATCTACGACATCAACTGTCTGGGGACCTTCTCCTTCAAGGGGACGACGCTCACCCCCCGGTACGGAAACCCCACCCCCCGCATCGCTGAGTACGCCGGGGGCCTGCTGAACTCTGTAGGGCTGCAAAACCCCGGTGTGGAGGCCGTCATCCGGGAGGAGCTGCCCCGTCTGCGGGAGGTCTTTCACAAGCCGGTGATGGCCAACGTCAGCGGCTTTTCCATAGAGGAATACGCTCAGGTCTGCCGCCAGCTGGACGGCGAAGAGCAGGTGGGCTGGCTGGAGGTGAATATCTCCTGCCCCAATGTTCATGGCGGCGGAGCCGCCTTCGGAGCCGAGCCCCAGACGGCAGCTGCCGTCACACGGGCTGTCCGGGATGTGACGAAAAAGCCGGTCATCATGAAGCTCTCCCCGGCTGCGGCGGATATCGCTGCCGTGGCACGGGCCTGTCAGGAGGCCGGGGCCGACGGTGTCAGCCTTATCAATACTCTGCCGGGGATGCGGATCGATCTGAAGCGCCGCTGTCCCCTGCTGGCCAACGGCACCGGCGGAATGTCCGGCCCCGGCATCTTTCCGCTGGCGGTGCGGATGGTGTATCAGGTCTACGAGGCCGTGGACATTCCCATCGTGGGCATGGGCGGCGTCAGCACCGCCGAAGACGTGCTGGAACTGATGCTGGCCGGGGCCACCGCCGTGGGCGTGGGAGCCGCCAATCTGGTGGAACCCTGCGCCTGCCGGAAAATCATACAGGACCTGCCTGCCGCCATGGAGCGGTACGGCATTCAGCAGCTTACGGATATCATAGGAGGAGCACATCATGGGTAAAGACGTTATCATTGCACTGGACTTCGACAGCCGGGAGAAAACACTGGCTTTTCTGGACCGCTTCACAGAGGAGAAGCCCTTCGTCAAGGTGGGCATGGAGCTGTTTTACGCCGAGGGTCCCGCCATCGTCCGAGAGATCCGCCGCCGGGGCCACCGCATCTTTCTGGATCTGAAGCTCCACGACATCCCCAACACGGTAAAAAAGGCCATGGCCGCCCTGTCGGCGCTGGACGTGGACATCATCAACCTCCACGCCGCCGGTACCGCCGCCATGATGACCGCCGCTCTGGAGGGCCTCACCCGCCCCGACGGCACCCGCCCTCTGCTCATCGCCGTCACCCAGTTGACCTCCACCGATCAGGAACGCATGGAGCGGGAGCTTCTGATCCACGCCCCGCTGGAGGAGGTGGTGCTTAGCTATGCCTCCAACGCCGCTGCGGCAGGGCTGGACGGTGTGGTCTGTTCCCCGCTGGAGGCCGGAGCCATCCATCGGCGCTGCGGGGCCAGCTTTCTGACGGTGACCCCCGGTGTACGGTTCGCCGGAGGGGATGCCGGGGATCAGAAGCGGGTCACCACCCCCGCCAAGGCCCGTGAACTGGGCTCTGACTATATCGTAGTGGGCCGCCCCATCACTCAGGCGGAGGACCCCGTGGCTGCCTATCGCCGCTGCGTAAAGGAGTTTGCGGGCTGATGCGCTGGAACACGGTACTTTTCGACTTAGACGGCACGGTGACGGACCCCAAGGAGGGCATCACCTGCGCCGTGGCCTACGCCCTGCGGCAGCAGGGCATCATCGCCGACCCCGATACCCTCACCCCTTTCATCGGCCCGCCCCTCCACGAGAGCTTCCCCGATCTGTTCGGCCTGACGGAGACGCAGACGGACCGGGCCATCCGGGATTTCCGGGTGTACTTCTCCCGGCAGGGTTGGGCGGAGAACATCCCCTACGAGGGCATGGCGGAGTTGCTGGAGAGCCTGCAAAGAGCCGGGCTGAAGCTGGTCATCGCCACCTCCAAGCCGGAGGACTTTGCCCGACGCATCATGGAGCATTTCGGTCTGGCCGCTTACTTCCACCGCATCTGTGGGGCGCAGGGGGAGCACCGGGCCAGCGCCCGGAAGGGCAGCGTGGTGGCCGACGCCCTGCGCCGCAGCGGCACGGACGCCCCCGCCGTCATGGTGGGCGACCGCCGCTTCGACGTCGCCGGCGCCCATGAAAACGGTCTGCCCGCCATCGGCGTTCTCTACGGCTACGGCGGCCGGGAGGAACTGGAAAACGCCGGAGCCGACTATCTGGCCGCCGATCTTCACGAGCTCAAGCAGCTTCTGCTGCAGGAATAGGAGGAACTTATGGACAACATCCGCACCCACATTGCCCGGCACCTGCTCTCCATCGGAGCGGTGTTTCTGCGGCCCGACGAGCCCTTTGTCTGGGCCAGCGGCATCAAAAGTCCCATCTACTGCGACAACCGCCTGATCCTCACCGCTCCGGAGGCCCGGAACGAGGTGGAGCAGGCCATTGCCGACACCGTCCGCCGGGAGTACCCGGAGGCGCAGGTGCTCATGGGTACGGCCACCGCCGGTATCGCCCACGCCGCCATCGCCGCCCATCTGCTGGGCCTGCCCATGGGCTACGTCCGCTCCGGCAGTAAGGATCACGGCCGCAAGAACCAGATCGAGGGCAAGCTGACCCCCGGCGAGAAGGTGGTGGTCATCGAGGACCTGATCTCCACCGGCGGCAGCGTGCTGGACACCGTGGCCGCCCTGCGGGCCGCCGGAGCGGAGGTGCTGGGCGTCATCAGCATCTTCACCTACGGCATGGCCAAGGGCCGCCAGCGGCTGGCAGAGGCCGGTGTCAAGTGCGTCAGCCTCACCGATCTGGACACCATCGCTCAGGTGGGCGTCCAGCAGGGATACATCACGCAGGGAGACGTGGCCCGGCTGCTGGCCTTCCGGGATGACCCTTCCGACGAAAACTGGATCAGAAAAGGAGAATGAACCGTATGAACCATCTCATTGACATTTTGCAGCTGTCCCCGGAGGAGATCATGGAGCTGGTGAACACCGCCTGCGACATCATCGACCATCCCGCCGCCTATGCCCACAAGTGTGACGGCAAAATACTGGCCACCCTGTTCTTCGAGCCCTCCACCCGCACCCGTCTCAGCTTCGAGAGCGCCATGCTGAGTCTGGGCGGACAGGTGCTGGGCTTCTCCTCCGCCAACAGTTCCTCCGCCGCCAAGGGTGAGAGTGTGTCCGACACCATCCGCACCGTCAGCTGTTACAGCGACATCATCGCCATGCGGCACCCCAAGGAGGGCGCTCCGCTGGTGGCCTCCCGCCACTCGTTGGTACCCATCATCAACGCCGGAGACGGTGGCCACAACCACCCCACCCAGACCTTGACGGATCTGCTGACCATCCACCGGGAGAAGGGCCGCTTCGACGACCTGACCATCGGCCTGTGCGGCGACCTGAAATTTGGCCGCACCGTCCACTCTCTGGTGGCCGCCATGAGCCGCTATACCGGCATCCGCTTCGTGCTGATTTCCCCGGAGGAGCTGAAGCTGCCCCGCTACGTCAAGGAGCAGTACATCAAGAGCAGGAACATCCCCTACATCCAGTCTACCTCTCTGGATGAGGTGATGCCGGAGCTGGACATCCTCTACATGACCCGTGTCCAGCGGGAGCGGTTTTTCAACGAGGAGGACTATCTGCGCCTGAAGGACAGCTACATCCTCACCCCGGAGAAGCTGAAAAACGCCAAGCCGGACCTGCGGATCCTGCATCCCCTGCCCCGTGTCAATGAGATCTCCGTGGCGGTGGATGAGGACCCCCGTGCCTGCTACTTCAAGCAGGTGCAGTACGGCAAGTACATCCGCATGGCGCTGATTCTGAAGCTGCTGAACATCGCTTGAAAGGGAGGGCATCATCATGATTATTGATTCCATTCAAAACGGCATCGTCATCGACCATATCTCCGCCGGAAAGGCCATGGAGCTGTATCGCATTCTGGGGCTGGACAAGCTGGACTGCACCGTGGCCATTCTAAAAAATGTCACCAGCGGTAAGCTGGGCCGCAAGGACATCATCAAGATCGACCGGGAGATGGAGCTGGACTGGGATCTCATCGGCTACGTGGACCCCAGCATCACCGTCAACAGTATCCGAGACGGCCAGCTGGTGGAAAAGCGCACCCTGAAGCTGCCGGAGCGCATCCGGGGCGTGCTGCGCTGCAAGAATCCCCGGTGCATCACCTCCGTGGAGCAGGAGCTGCCCCAGGAGTTCGTGCTCACCGACCGGGAAAAGCGGGTCTATCGCTGCATCTACTGCGAGACGCAGGCGGAAAAATAAGGTTGCACAGAGGAGCGCCCCGATGGGGCGCTCTTTTTTTGCGGCGGCCCGCCATGGGGGTCTCACTCCCCCTTTTATCGCCGTGTGTCCCCGGCATATCGTAATACAATTTTGTATACATAATTTGAATCGAAAACACCGATAGCACGGCCTTATCTCCTGAAATCGCTATTTGCCACTCGTGGAGGCTGATGGTAGAATCTCTGTTGCAAAGTGCTTCGGCAGATCGCTGCCAGTGGGTGAACCATGCGATCAGGACGGTTATTCCGAAGCTTTGAAGATATCGTGCCGCCAGGGCACAACAGGAGGCAGGCAAAATTGCTCACTATGGGAATCGATTCCGGCTCCGCCATGACCAAGGCGGTGCTGTTTGACGGACAGGAGATCGTGGACTTTCGGATGGAGCCCAGCGGCTCCACCCCCGGCCGGGTCATCCATCGGCTCTATGAGGAACTGAGGACCCCCGACACCGCCTTTGTGGTGGCCACCGGCTATGGCCGGGCGCTGCTGCCGGAGGCGGACAAGTCCATTACGGAGATCACCTGCCACGGAGCTGGGGCCGCTTTTCTCTGCCCCGGCTGCGACACGGTCATCGACATCGGTGGGCAGGACAGCAAGGTGATCCTGCTGGATCCCTCCGGCGGACAGGTGAAGGACTTCCTGATGAACGACAAGTGCGCCGCCGGAACGGGCCGGTTTCTGGAAATGACCATGAGCCGGGTAGGCAGCGACATCGCCTCCATCGATACCTTTGTGGAGGGGGCGGAGCCGGTGACCATCAACAGTATGTGCGCCGTGTTTGCTGAGAGCGAGATCATCGGTCTGCTGGCACAGGAGACGCCTCCCGGCAGCATCGCTCTGGGGTGCATCTACTCCATCTGCCGCCGCACCGCTATTTTTGCCCAGAAGCTGGCCCCGGAGCACCCCAAGGTGTTCTTCTCCGGCGGACTGGCCCAGTCGCAGGTAGTGCGGGAGGTGCTGGCCCGGTATCTGGGGGTAGAGAGCGTCACTGCCCATCCCCTGTGCCAGTATAACGGCGCCATCGGCGCTGCGGTGCTGGGCTGGAAGCGGATCAATCGGTAAATGAACAGGATCGGCTCCAGCCGGTCAGGATATATGTGAAAAGAAAGGATCAAGCATATGGTTGAACTGAAAAAGGATCTGCCGGAAATTTTTGAAGAGTTTGCCGATCAGCGGAGAAACTCCTTTCTGGCCATCAAGAAGCTGAAGGAGCAGGGCGTACCTGTGGTGGGTGCCTTCTGCACCTACCTCCCCAAGGAGCTGCCCCGTGCCATGGGCGCTGCGGTAGTGGGCCTGTGCTCCGTATCGGATGAGACCATCCCCGACGCCGAGAAGGACCTGCCCCGGAACCTGTGTCCCCTCATCAAGTCCAGCTACGGCTTCGCCAAGACGGACAAGTGTCCCTTCTTCTACTTCTCCGATCTGGTGGTGGGCGAGACCACCTGCGACGGCAAGAAGAAGATGTATGAGATGCTGGCGGATTTCAAGCCCGTCTACGTCATCGAGCTGCCCAACCGGCAGTCCGAGGAGGGCATCGCCATGTACCGCCGGGAGATCATTCGGTTCAAGGAGGAGCTGGAGCGGCGCTTCGAGACCACCATCACCGAGGAGGCCATCCGCCACGAGATCCACCTGAACAACGAGATCACCAAGTCCCTGCTGCGGCTGCAGTACCTCATGGCCAACGATCCCGCCCCCGTCAGCGGTCTGAACATCGTCAACACCGCCTACGGCAGCGGCTTCAACATGGATGTGGAGTCCCTGCCTGCCCGCATCAACGATCTGGCGGACCAGATCGAGGCGGAGTACGCCGCCGGCAAGAACGAGGGCAAGAAGCCCCGTATCCTGGTGACGGGCTCCCCCTCCGGCGGCGCAGCCCTGAAGGTCATCCGGGCCATCGAGGATGCCGGCGCCGTGGTGGTGGCCTTTGAGAATTGCAGTGGCCTGAAATCCATGCTCCTCACCGACGAGGAGAATCCCGACGTCTACGACGCTCTGGCCCGGCGGTATCTGGGCATCGGCTGCTCCTGCATGTCCCCCAACCCCAACCGGTTGGCCATGCTGGATAAGCTCATTGACGAGTTCCATGTGGACGGCGTGGTGGATATCATCCTGCAGGCCTGCCACACCTACAACGTGGAGACGGCGCTGGTGGGCAAGCTGGTGAAGGAGAAGAAGGGCATCCCCTACACCGTGGTGGAGACCGACTACTCTCAGTCTGACGTAGGCCAGATCCAGACCCGCATGGCCGCCTTCGTAGAAATGCTATGAGGCGGAGCGGCATATGAAATTCGACTTTACCACCATCTATGACCGCCGGGGGAAGGATGCCATGGCGGTGGACGCCGTGGAGAAGATTCCGGTATTCCAGCCCAACGAGGGCTTCGACGCCATCCCCATGTGGGTAGCGGATATGAACTTCGCCACGGCCCCCGCCGTGACGGAGGCCATCCGGAAGCGGCTGGAGCATCCCCTGTTCGGCTACTTTATGACCAGCGATGAGTACTTTGACTCCATCATCCGCTGGCAGGAGCGCCGCAATGGCGTCACCGGGCTGGAGAAGGAGCACATCGGCTACGAAAACGGCGTACTGGGCGGGCTCATGAGTGCCTTGGCCGCCGTATGCGCCAGAGGCGACAATGTGCTGGTCCACTCCCCCACCTACATCGGCTTCACCCGTTCCATTGAAAACGGCGGCTATCACGTCATCACCAGCCCCCTGAAGCCGGACCGCTACGGCGTGCAGCGCATGGACTTCTTCGACATGGAGACTAAGATCAAGCGCAATGACATCCGTGCGGTGGTATTCTGCTCCCCCCACAATCCCACGGGACGTGTGTGGGAGCAGGAAGAGCTGGAGCACTTCATGGACATGGCCCGACGACTGAACGTAACGGTGATCTCCGACGAGATCTGGTCGGACCTGACCCTTCGTGGTCATCAGCATATCCCCCTGCAATCCGTGTCCGACGACGCCCGACAGCGCACCGTGGCCCTGTACGCCCCCTCCAAGACCTTCAATTTGGCGGGGCTCATCGGCAGCTATCACATCGTGTATAACGAAGCTCTCCACAAACGGATGAAGAAGGAGAGCAGTCTCAGCCACTACAACAGCATGAACGTGTTGTCCATGCACGCCCTCATCGGCGCTTACAGCGACGAGGGCAGCCAGTGGGTGGATGAGCTGCGGGAGGTACTGACGGAGAACGTCAAGTACGCCTGCAAGTTTATCCGCAAGAATCTGCCGGGGGTCAGCGTGCAGCAGCCGGAGGGCACCTATATGCTGTTTCTGGACTGCGAGGAATACTGTCGGCGCAGCGGCCGCACGCTGGATGAGGTAAAAAAGGCCGGGTACGAGGTGGGTGTTGTGTGGCAGGACGGCCGTCCCTTCCACGGGGCGCACCACATCCGCATGAATCTGGCCCTGCCCATGGAGAAGGTCGTCATTGCCATGGATCGGCTGAAGGAATACGTGTTCATCTGATAGATCTCCCGGCAACGGGCTTCTATACATAATAATCATCAAAATCACAAGAGGAGAAAAGACATGAAGAAGCTTTCCAAAGTCATTTGCCTCGTTCTCTCCGCACTGATGCTGCTGAGCCTTGCGGCCTGCGGCAAGCAGGGTGACGGAACGGGCGACACCCAAGGTAAGCCCATTGAGGGCGGCACCTTCGTCTACGCCATCGAGGAGCCCATCACCTCCCTGAACTGGTATAACAACAGCTCCACGGATCTGGGCAAGCAGGTGTTCCAGAACCTGTACGATCCCATGTGGAAGTCCAACACCGACGGTTCTCTGGACTATCGTCTGGCGAAGAGTGTGGACATCAGCGAGGACGGTACCACCTACACCCTGACCCTGCGGGACGATATCTTCTGGAGCGACGGTGAGAAGATCACCACCGATGACATCGTGTTTACGCTGGATACGCTGACTGTTCCCGAGGTGGCTCCCAGCACCGCTGCCGCCTACAAGGTGGACGGCGAGTTCTGCACCTATGAAAAGCAGAGCGATACCGTCATCGTGTTCAAGGTCGGCCGGGCCTCCAACCTGTTCAAGAAGGCTCTGGGCGCCCTGTACGTCCTGCCCGCCCACTGCTTCGAGGGGGTACCCGCCACCGAGGTGCTGACCTGTGAGCAGAACGCCAACATTGCCACCAGCGGCGCTTTCGTGGTAGATAGCTTCAACGTGGGCGAGAAGCTGGTGTGCCTGAAGAATCCCAACTACTACCGCACGGCTGCCCATATCGATGGCTTTGAGGTTCGTTGCGTCTCCGACGCCAGCACCCAGGAGATCGCCTTCCGCAATAAGGAGCTCTCCATCTTCACCATCAGCAATGCCGAGACGCTGGCCAACTATAAGGATAACGACGAGTATCAGGTGGTGTCCTATCCCGACGGCCGCATCACCTTCATGGAGATCAACCCCAACAGTGAGGCCATGTCCACCATGGAGGCCCGTCAGGCCGTGATCTATGCTCTGGATCTGGACGCTCTGGTGTACGGCACCTACGGCGACGAGGCCCTGTGCCGTACCGCCACCAGCATCCTGTCCACCGTTTCCATGTTCTATAACCCTGAGATCACCAACTACAAGCAGGACCTGGACAAGGCCGCCCAGCTCATCGAGCAGACCGGTCTGAAGGACAAGACCATCAAGATCATCTACAACTCCGCCCGTGTGGGTCAGGAGGAGCTGGCCACCATGATCAAGAGCCAGCTGGACGCTGCGGGTCTTAACGCCCAGATCGATTCCATGGAGACCGCCGCCTACTTCAAGTCCTACTTCTATGCCACCGATTCCTATGACATTGCTCTCATGGGCAATGGTATGCTGGACGACCCCAGCGGCTTCGTGGGTCTGTTCGCCCACACCCGCTCCGGTGCCAATATGTACACCACCGACGAGGTGGATAACATGTGGAAGCAGCTGGACCGTGAGATGGATCCCGCTGTCCGTCAGGACATCATGAATCAGGCTCTGCAGGCCCTGAAAGACTGCTGGTCCTGCGTGCCCGTGCTGGATACCAACTATGTCTGCGCCGCCCAGAAGAACATCGGCGGCTTCGAGGCCAGCGACCGTCTCACTGACCTGACCCAGATCTACTTCATCGGCTAACTCCGCCGCTGAGAGTGCAATTGCGTGGAGCAAGTCTCCACGCAATTGCACTCTCACGGCGGTATGAGGAGAACACATGAAAAAATACTTTCTGACCAGACTGGCGCTGGCCCTGCCGGTGATCCTGCTGGTATCCGTCTTTTCCTTTTCGCTGGTGTTTCTGGCTCCCGGCGACCCCGCCGCCCAGTACCGGACGCTGGAGATGACCGACGAGGAGTACGAGCAGCTGAAAACGGAGCTGGGCTACAACGATCCGGTCATCGTGCAGTATGGCCGGTGGATGGGGAAGGTCCTCCAAGGGGACTTCGGCGTCTCCACCAGCAGCCACACCGGTGTGTGGCCCCTCATCAAGGCCAAGCTCCCGGCTACCGTGGGGCTCATGGCCGCCTCCATCGTCTTTTCCCTGCTGGTATCTATCCCACTGGGAATGCTGGCGGGCTACTTTGAAAACTCATGGTTCGACCGCATCACTAACGGCCTGCACTATGTGGCCATCTCCATTCCCTCCTTCTGGTTTGCCATCATGCTCATCATCCTGTTCTCCCTGAATCTGGGCTGGCTGCCCAGCTCCGGGATGCGGACCACCGGCGTACACACCTTCTGGGATCTGTCCCGCCACGCCATCATGCCGGTGCTGGTGCTGAGCATCGGAAAGATCTCCATCTATGCCCGGTACGTCCGGGCCGCCACCATCCAGCAGCTGTCGGAGGACTACGTGCTCTTCGCCATCTCCAAGGGTGCCAGCCGGGTCTATATCCTGCTGCACCATGTGCTGAAGAACTGCCTGCTGCCGGTCATTACGCTGGTGGGCATGAATCTGGGCAGTCTGGTGTCCGGTGCCTACATCGTGGAGACCATCTTCGGCTGGCCGGGACTGGGTACCACTGGCATGAGCGCCATCTACTCCCGTGATTACAACATGATCATGGGAACCACCATGCTCTCGTGCCTGCTGCTGGTGGGCGGAAATCTGCTGGCGGATCTGTGCTACTGTCTGGCCGATCCCCGCATCAAGGCCATGCGAGGTGACAAGCGATGAAAAAGAATCATAAGCTGCCCCTCTCTATGGTCCTCAGCGGCGGCGTGCTGCTGATCATTATTCTGGCCACCCTGCTGGCCACCCTGTCCCCCTACGATCCCATTGCCGTGGAGACCGGGCAGAAGTTCCTGCCTCCCTCCGCCCAGCACCTGCTGGGAACAGACAACTTCGGCCGGGATACCTTCACCCGCCTGCTCTACGGCGGACGGGTCTCTCTGCTGGTGGGCTTTCTGTCCATGCTCATCTCCATCGTGTTCGGCACGGTGTACGGCATCGTCAGCGGCTCCTCCGGCAAGCTGGTGGACGGCTTCATGATGCGTATCGTGGACATCCTCATGTCGGTGCCCAGCTTCCTCATTATCATTACCCTGAACATCTATATGAACGCCGGCATCCGGACGCTGGTGGTGACCATTGGCCTGTTCTCGTGGATGGGCGTGGCACGCATCGTCCGGGCGGAGGTGCTGAGTCTGCGGGAGCGGGACTTCATTCTGGCCTCCGAGGGGCTGGGCGCCCGGAAGAGCTGGGTCATCACCCGGCACTTCGCCCGCAACGTCTTTTCCCCGGTGCTGGTGGCCTCCACCAACAGCATCGCCTCCGCCATTTTGACGGAGTCGTCCCTGAGCTATCTGGGCTTCGGCATCTCCATCCCCAACCCTTCCTGGGGCGGTATGCTGGAGGGCGCCCAGACCTACATTCTCACCCACCCCTCACTGGCGGTCTATCCGGGCGTGTGCATCCTGCTGACCGTTCTGTGCTTCAATGTGCTGGGCAACGGCTTCCGCCGCCGCTTTAGCCCCAATTCTGGGAGGTAAGCCATGCATCAATATGATATCCGTGACCTCCGTATCCACTTTCCCACCCGCCGTGGTGTGGTGGAAGCAGTGCGGGGCGTCAGCTTCTACATGGATCAGGGCGATTGCGTGGCGCTGGTGGGGGAATCCGGCTGCGGCAAATCCGTGACAGCCCGCTCCCTCATGGGCCTGACGGAGGTCACCGGCGGACGCTGTCAGCCCGGCAGTCAGATCCTCTGCCACGGGGAGAACATCCTCGATTACAGCAAAAAACAGTGGCAAAGCTATCGGGGCCGGGAGGCCGCCATGATCTTTCAGGACGCCATGACCTCCCTGAATCCCACCATGCAGATCGGCCATCAGATCGCTGAGTGCTACCGCTTTCACCAGAAGATCGGCCGCAAGGAGGCGCTGGAGAAGGCGGCAGAGATGCTGGCACTGGTAGGCATCTCCGACCCGGAGACGGCCTTGCGCCGGTATCCCCACGAGTTCTCCGGCGGTATGCGCCAGCGGGTGATGATTGCCTCTGCTCTGGCCTGCCAGCCGGAACTGCTGATTGCCGACGAGCCCACCACAGCGCTGGACGTGACCATTCAGGCCCAGATCCTGGACCTAATCCGCCAAATGAAGGAGCGCAGCGGCACCACGGTGCTGCTCATCACCCACGACATGGGCGTGGTGGCGGGACTGGCCCAGCGCATCGTCATCCTCTACGCCGGATGCGTCATGGAGACCGGCACCACCGATGAAATTTTCTATCAGCCCGCCCATCCCTACACCAAGGGTCTGCAAAAGGCCTCTCCCCGTCTGGACGAAATGGGCGGCGGACGGCTCTACACCATCGAGGGGACGCCCCCGGAACTGATCGCACCGGAGCCGGGCTGCCCCTTCGCCCCCCGCTGCCCCTACGCCACGGAGCAGTGCCGCCGGGAGATGCCGGATCTGCGGGATCTGGGCGGTGGCCATCTGGTGGCCTGCCACCACGCAGAACAGGAGGTGACGGCATGAGTCAGCCCATCCTTCAGGTGGAGCACCTGAAAAAATACTTTCCCGCCGGGGGACGCAAGGTCCTGCGTGCGGTGGATGACGTGAGCTTCTCTGTGCAGGAGGGAGAAATTCTCGGCATCGTGGGTGAGTCCGGCTGCGGCAAGACCACCTGTGGCCGCACCGCCATCGGCCTGTACAGCAAAACCGACGGCGTCTCCCTGTACCGTGGGGAGGACATCCACCGGATGCGTGGTGCCAAGCGCCGTGCCTTCTGCTGTCAGGTGCAGACGGTATTTCAGGACCCCTACGCCTCACTGGACCCCAAAAACAAGGTCATTGACCTCATTGCCGAAGGAATGGACATCCACCACCTGTACGCCAGTCAGGCGGAGCGCCGAGAGAAGGTGCAGGCCCTGATGGAGCAGGTGGGTCTGAACCCCTCCGGCATCGACCGCTATCCCTACGAGTTCTCCGGCGGTATGCGCCAGCGCATCGGCATCGCCCGTGCGCTGGCGGTGGAGCCCCGGCTGCTGCTGTGCGACGAGCCCATTTCGGCGCTGGATGTGTCCATTCAGGCCCAGATCGTCAATCTGCTGCTGGACCTGCGGGAACAGAAGTCCCTGACCTATCTGCTGATCTCCCATGATCTGTCCATGGTGCGGCACCTGTCAGACCGTATTCTGGTAATGTATCTGGGGGAGGTAGTGGAGGAGAGCACGGCGCAGGAGCTGTACACCCACCCCCTGCACCCCTACACCAAGGCCCTCATTGCCGCCATCCCCATTCCCGATCCCAAGGTGGAGCGGGCCCGTCCCCGCAGTGTGCTGCAGGGACAGGTCCCCAGTCCCGTGGACCCGCCTCCCGGCTGCCGGTTCGCCGGGCGCTGCCCCTACGCCACAGACCGCTGCCGGATGGAGAAGCCGGCGCTCTGCGACATGGGCGGCGGCCACCGGGTAGCCTGCCATCTGTGCCGGTAACGGCCGTCGTATCGCATTTCCCTATGAAATGCCGGCCATCATCGTTTTTTGCCGTTTTACCTGCCCCTATCGGGGCGGTATAATGATCCCAGAACAAAGGATCCCGCCCCAGCGGGCAGCCTGATAGGAGGTAACATCACATGAGCAAAATTTTAGTCAACGCCGTGGGCGACGCCTGCCCCATTCCCGTCACGAAAACCATTCACGCCCTGTCCGGCATGACCGAGGCCGGTACGGTGGAGGTCCATGTGGACAACGAGACCGCCGTGCAGAATCTGAACCGTCTGGCCACCGGCAAGGGTCTGAAGTTCAGCGCCGAGAAGCGGGAGGAGAAGCTATTCGTGGTGACCCTGACGGTGGACGACCCCGCCGCCGTATCCGGCACCGCTCCGGAGGAGGCAGCCTGCACCCCGGATAACCGGGACAACACCGTGGTGGTCATCGGTACCAGCTGCCTCGGCTCCGGCGACGACACGCTGGGCGCCACGCTGATGAAGGGCTTTCTCTACGCCCTGAGCCAGCAGGAGCGTCTGCCCCGCACCATCCTGTTCTATAACGGCGGCGCCAAGGTCACCACTGAGGGTTCCGTCTCCATCGAGGACCTGAAGAACATGGAGGCACAGGGTGTGGAGATCCGCACCTGCGGTACCTGCCTGAACTACTACGGTCTCACCGACAAGCTGGCCGTGGGCTCCGTCACCAATATGTATGACATCGTGGAGACCATGACCTCCGCCGGTAAGGTCATCCGCCCGTAATTTTTCCCCAACAGCATAATAAAACAGGGAAGCGCTGTGCGCTTCCCTGTTTTTTGTCGGCCACGGACGAGACGGTGTCAGCGGTGCAGCAGCTGCTGGCTGGCCTGTGCCATCTCCTGGAAGATACCTGCGTGACGGCGGGACACAATGGCCCGGATCACCAGCAGTGTGCCGATCATCAGCGCCACGGCAATGGCCAGACACAGCCACACCGACTGCACGAGTCCTGCGATGATGAAGCTGACGAAGGCCACACCGGAGGCGGTGAGGGCATAGGGCAACTGGGTGAACACATGGTTCAGGTGGAAGCAGTGAGCGCCCGCCGAGGCCATGATGGTGGTGTCGGAAATGGGCGAGCAGTGGTCGCCCATAACGCCGCCGGAGCAGGCTGCCGCCAGACCGATGGTACACAGCACCGGCTCCACGTCGTAGTTGAACACGGACACCACGATAGGGGCCATGATGCCGATGGTCCCCCAGGAGGTGCCGGTGGCAAAGCCGATGGCGCAGCCGATGAGGAAGATCACCGCCGGCAGGAACACCTTCAGATCCCCGGCCCCTGCCATGGCGTTCTTGACGAACACGGCGGAGTACATCCCGAAGCGGGTGAAAGAGCACAGGGTCCATGCAAAGGTCAGAATGAGGATGGGAGCGATCATCTGGATAAAGCCCTGCGGCACAGACTCCATAGACTTTTCAAAGGAGATGGCCCCCCGCAGCCAGAAGTACACCACCGTGAACAGCATCCCCATAAGGCCACCCAAGGCCAGCGCCATGCCGGAGGAGGAGTTGGAGAAGGCCCCCACGAAGTCGTGGAAGTACTCGCTCTCGCCGTCATAGTAACCGCCGGACCAGATCAGGGACACGATGCACACCACGATCAGCACCACCACCGGCAGCAGCAGATCCAGCACGGAGGAGTGTCCACGGGCGGGCTTTTCATAGTCGTCGGCCCCCTCAAAGGGGCGCTCCGGCGTGGTAAAGAGATCGTCCTTCACCTGAGCATTATACTCATGGGTCAGCATGGAGCCGTAGTCGATGTTCATCACTGACAGCACCACGATCATCACCAACGTCAGCAGACAGTAGTAGTTCCACGGGATCTGCTTGATGAACATCTCGATGCCGTTGACGGCGTCGGACTGCACATAGCCGGATACCGCCGCCGCCCACGAGGACACCGGGGCGATCATGCACACCGGGGCCGCCGTGGCGTCGATGAGGTAGGCCAGCTTGGCACGGGAAATTTTGTGACTCTCGGTGACGGGCCGCATCACAGCGCCCACCGTCAGGCAGTTGAAGTAGTCGTCGATGAAGATCAGCACGCCCAGCAGCATGGTCAGCAGCTGTGCGGCGC
>ERZ836441.1287-NODE-1287-length-24930-cov-4.584161_pt1 | contig 24930 bp, 29 predicted proteins | sample MGYA00519686_ERZ836441 | MGnify/ENA primary metagenome ERZ836441 (study PRJEB31850, sample SAMEA3708800) | human gut metagenome | biome: human gut; feature: human-associated habitat; material: faeces | place: China | collected 2014 ... | reverse complement strand
TTGGCGCTGTCAAAAGAAATGGGGGCGGGAAAGGCGTTCTTTAAGGACGCAGTCCTTGAAACAGTCAAGGGCTGCGCCCTTGCCCCCCAACATCCCCGCTGCCCGAAGGGCAGCAGCTCAGGAGGTACCCTATGCCAGTCATCAGACAACTCTCCCCCCATGTGGCCGACCTCATCGCCGCCGGCGAGGTGGTGGAGCGTCCGGCCTCCGTGGTCAAGGAGCTCATGGAAAACGCCATTGATGCCGGAGCCTCCGCTGTCACAGTGGAAATTGAGCACGGCGGCATGACCCTCATCCGGGTCAGCGACAACGGCGGCGGCATCCCCGCCGACCAGGCCGCCACCGCCTTCCTCCGCCACGCCACCTCCAAGATCTCCACGGAGTACGACTTGGAGGCCATCGGCACCCTGGGCTTCCGGGGGGAGGCTCTGGCCGCCATTTCTGCGGTCAGCCGCATCGATCTGCTGACCAAGACCGCCGACACCCCTCTGGGAACCGCCCTCACTCTAGAGGCAGGAGTGGTGCTCAGCCAGGAGGAGGCGGGCTGTCCCAACGGAACCACCATGGTAGTCCGGGACCTGTTTTACAACACCCCCGCCCGGCTCAAGTTCATGAAAAAAGACGCCGCCGAAGGAGCCGCTGTCTTTGCCGTGGTCCAGCGTCTAGCCTTGTCCCACCCGGAGCTGTCCGTGAAGTTCATCCGGGACAGCAAACAGGAGCTGCTCACTCCCGGGGATGGCCAGTTGAAAAGCGCCGTCTACGCCGTGCTGGGCCGGGATCTGGCCTTGGGTTTCGCGCCTATCCAGGGTTCTGGCGAGGGAATGAGCGTGTCTGGTTTCGCCTCCCTGCCAGCGTGTTGCCGGGGCAGCCGGAGTTTTCAGCACTTTTTCGTCAACGGCCGCTATATCAAAAGCCACACCATGATGGCCGCCCTGGAGGAGGCCTATAAAAATCAAAAAATGGTGGGCCGCTTCCCCGGCTGCGTCCTTCACCTCACCGTCAAGCCCAACGCCGTGGATGTGAACGTCCACCCCACCAAGACCGAAGTCAAGTTTCAAAGTGAACAGCAGGTATTTTCCACGGTGTACCACGCCGTGCTGTCTGCCCTGACCCGAGACCGGACCCGCCCCCAGGCGGTGCTCCAGGCTCCCAAGGTCCAGGACACCGTCACCCCCAACCAGACCTCGCTGACCTTCCAGGACGTCACCGCCGCCCCACAGGCCGTCCAGCCGCAGACCGGTTGGAAGGCGGCGCCCACCTACCGCCCCGCCCCTCGGCAGAGCGCCCAGGCAGCCCGTCCGGCCCAGGCAGCCCAAACGCCGCAGCGGCCGGCGCCCAGGACCAAGCCGGACATTCCCCCGCAGGCTTCCGCCGGCTCCCCCTTCCGCCGCGTCACTCCCCTGCCTAGTGCAAAAGAGGAGAAACCTTTCGCCCAGGCCGCTGCTCCCGTTCCGGCCCAGGAGGCCCCTCCGGTCCCGGAGGCCGCGACTCAGCCTGTCCCCGCTGCCCCTGCCCCAGAGACATCGTCCCAGCAGGCGCTAAAGGCCCCCGCTCCCACCCCGGAGGTGGCCTCCCAGGAGCAGCCCTGGCTCATCCGGGGGGAATTGTTCCGCACCTATATTATGGTGGAGCAGGGGGACAAAGTCGTCCTCATCGACAAGCATGCCGCCCACGAACGGGCCAACTTTGACCGGCTGAAGGCCGCCGACTACCAGCCCATGGTTCAGGAACTGCTCTCTCCGGTGACGTTTATCCCTGCCCCAGAGGACCGAACGGCGCTGCTGGAGCAGCTCCCCCTGCTGGCTCGGTTCGGCTTCGAGGTCGAGGAGTTTGGGGGCAGCGCCCTGGCGGTGCGGGCCTGTCCGGACTACCTAGACGCGGGGGATATCGAGGACGCCCTGCTGGAGCTGGCCCAGCGTCTCCAGGTGAACGGCGCGGCGGATCCCGCCGCCGCCCGGGATGAGCTGATGCACACCATGGCCTGCAAGGCAGCCATCAAGGGCGGACAGAAAAACGGCTCCGCTGAGCTGGAAGAGGTGGTCCAGATGGTCATGAGCGGAGCGGTAAAATATTGCCCCCACGGCCGGCCTGTGGCGATCGAGCTGACCAAATACCAGCTGGAAAAGCAGTTCAAGCGGGCGTAAGACAACATCTACAGGTCTGGATTCCCCGCCATTGGCTATTATTTTCCGGTGCCAGAGCAAAACACGAGATTTTCCAAAAAACCATTGACATTTTATGCTTTCATTGGTATACTATCAAAGCCGCTTTGAATGGGAATAAGAAGCGTGGAGCCGCTGCAAACAGTCCGGCCGGACGCTTCCTGAAGCGGGCCGCAGGCCCCTCCCCCGACAGCGAGCCCGTCATGAAGGAGTTGAAAGATAACATGTATGCAATCATCGAAACCGGAGGGAAACAGTACAAGGTGACCGAGGGCGACGTGCTCTACATCGAGAAGCTCACCGCCGAGGCCGGCGAGGCCGTCACCTTCGACAAGGTGCTGGCCGTGTTGGATGGCGACACCGCCACCTTCGGCGCTCCCACTGTGGAAGGCGCCTCCGTCACCGCCAACGTGGTGAAGAACGGTAAGGGCAAGAAGGTGCTGGTGTTCAAGTACAAGCCGAAGAAGAACTACCGCCGCCGTCAGGGCCACCGTCAGCCCTATACCAAGGTGGAAATCACCAAGGTCAACGCCTGAGGCTGACCCAATGACCACCATCACATTCCACAGCGCCCAGGGCCGTCTGGACGGCTTTGTTGTGGAGGGGCACAGCGGCTACGCCGAGGCCGGTGCAGACATTGTCTGCGCTGCCGTTTCCGCCGCCGTAGGCTTGGTCGAATGCACCGTCAACGAGGTGCTCGGCCTGGAAGCCTCGGTGAAGATTCGGGAGAAGGACGCCCGCATTGCCCTCAAGCTTCCCGGAGGACTGGGGGAGGTCAACGAGCACACCTGCCAAAACCTGTTGGCCGGGCTGATGGTCTATCTCCAGAACCTGTCGGAAGAATATCCGGAAAATCTTATCGTCCGTTTGGACGATGACGACGAGGACGATTGATCCTCCCAAAGTCTTGAGAAAGGATGAAAGGCTATGCTGAAGATCAACATTCAGTTTTTCGCCCATAAAAAGGGCGGCGGCTCCACCAAGAACGGCCGCGATTCCGAGGCCAAGCGCCTGGGCGTGAAGCGCGCCGACGGGCAGTTTGTTCTGGCCGGCAACGTGCTGGTCCGCCAGCGGGGCACCCACATTCACCCCGGCACCAACGTGGGTAAGGGCAGCGACGACACCCTGTTCGCCCTGAAGGACGGCAAGGTGAAGTTTGAGCGTATGGGCAAGGACCGCAAGAAGGTCTCCATTGTGGAGATCGCGCAGTAAAATTTGCCCAGAAAGCCGCAAACGGGGGACCGTTTGCGGCTTTTTTGGTAAAAGGAGAGTACCTATGGATTTCCAGAAGAAAATGCACGGTGGGGCTCTGTACCAGAGTATGGACGAATCCGTTTTGGCCGAGCAGCTACAATATCTGGACCTGCTGTACGACTTCAACCAGACCCGCCCCACGGAGCAAGATAAGCGGACGGCTATGCTCCGGAAGATGTTCGCTGAAGTGGGCGAGGGCTGCTATATTGAGCCTCCCTTCCACGCCAACTGGGGCGGGAAACACATCCACCTGGGCAAATTTGTTTACTGCAATTTCAACGTGGTCTTTGTGGACGACACACACATCTATGTGGGGGATTACACCATGCTCGGTCCCAACGTGGTGCTGGCCACGGCGGGCCACCCCATCCTCCCGGCGCTGCGGGAGCAGGCCTACCAGTATAACGCCCCTGTGCGCATCGGCTGCAACTGTTGGCTGGGGTCTGGGGTGATCGTATTGCCTGGGGTAACCATCGGAGATAACACAGTGGTGGGTGCGGGCAGCGTAGTGACCCGTGACCTGCCCGCCAACGCAGTGGCCGCAGGCAATCCCTGCCAGGTGATGCGGGAAATTTGCGACCGGGATCGGGAATACTACTTCAAGAACAAAAAAATCAACTGGGCCGAGCTCAAGGGCTAAGGAGGTCAAGTATGGCCAACCAATTTATTGACACCGCCCGCATCACGGTCAGGGCGGGCAGCGGCGGCAACGGCGCCGTCGCCTTCCACCGGGAGAAGTATGTGGCCGCCGGCGGCCCCGACGGCGGCGACGGCGGCCGGGGGGGCAATATCGTCCTGCGGGTGGACTCCCATATGTCCACCCTGATGGACTTCCGCTACAAGCGCAAATACGTGGCGGAAAACGGCCAGGACGGCAGCGGCAAACGCTGCTCTGGCAAGGATGGACAGCCTCTGGTCATCCGGGTGCCCCGTGGCACTGTGGTCCGGGATGCCGAGACGCGGGAGATCATCTGCGATATGTCCGGAGATGAGGATTTCATTCTGGCCAAGGGGGGCAATGGCGGCTGGGGCAACAAGCACTTCGCCACCCCCACCCGGCAGGTGCCCCGCTTTGCCAAGGCTGGTCTGCCCGGCCAGAGCCGGGAGGTCATTTTGGAGCTGAAACTGCTGGCCGACGTGGGGCTGGTGGGTTTCCCCAATGTGGGCAAGTCCACCCTCCTGAGTGTAGTCACCCGGGCCCAGCCCAAAATCGCTAACTACCACTTCACCACCCTGTCTCCCAACCTTGGCGTAGTACCCATGGAAGAGGGCCAGTCCTTCGTCCTGGCCGACATTCCCGGTATCATCGAAGGGGCGAGTGAGGGCGCCGGCCTGGGCCATGACTTTCTCCGGCACATTGACCGCTGCCGCCTGCTCATCCACGTGGTAGATGTGTCGGGCAGCGAGGGACGGGACCCGGTGGCCGACTTTGACGCCATCTGCGCCGAGCTGGAGCGGTGGTCCCCGGAGCTGGCCAGCCGCCCCATGCTGGTGGCCGCCAACAAGGTGGACATTATGGAGGACCCGGAGCTGCTGGACAGGCTCCGCACCCATGTGGCGGAGCGGGGCTGCCCGCTCTATGAGATGTCCGCCGCCACCCACCAGGGCACCCAGGAGCTGATGTACGCCGCGGCGGCGGAACTAGCCAAGCTTCCCCCCATCTTGGTGTACGAGCCAACCTATGTGGAGCGGCCTCCGGAGATCGACACCTCCGCTCCCCTGGACATCGTCCGGGACGACGACGGAACCTGGCTGGTGGACGGGCCTTGGCTGCGCCAGCTCATGGCCAACGTCAACTTCAACGACTATGAAAGCCGCAACTGGTTTGACAAGCGGCTGCGGGAGGCCGGAGTATTCCAGCAGCTGGAGGATATGGGCATCAAAGACGGCGATCCCATCTGCCTATACAATCTGGAATTTGAATATCAGAGATAACATTTTGTACGTGAGCATTGCCCAAAGAAGCGGTCATCCCATTGGGATGACCGCTTCTTCCATTTGTCACCGGGCGCTGGCATCGATGTACCGCGGCTCCAGCTTGGAGTACACCAGCTTCTGGCTGCTGTACAGGGAGAACCGTCCGCTGAGCAGATAGCTCAGGGCACAGGCCAGGGCAAAGAACACGATGCTTCCGCCCCCGAACAGCTCCACACTGAGCAGGATGCTGGCCAGGGGGCAGTTGACCACTCCACAGAACAAGGCGATGAGACCCACTGCCGCCCCGAAAGCGGGCTCCAGCCCCAGCAGAGGGGCCACAGCGCTGCCAAAAGCCGCGCCGATAAAAAAGGTGGGTACGATCTCGCCGCCCCGGAACCCAGCTCCCAGAGTGAGGGCGGTAAACGCCATTTTCAGCAGGAAAGCCCAGGGGTCCGCCCTTCCGCCCGCAAGCACACGGTTCAAAAAGGCGCTGCCCGCGCCGTTGTAGGTCCCGCTGCCCTCCAGCACCGTCAGCAGGATGACCAGCGCCGCCCCCGCCAGCACCCGGAGGTAGGGATTGGGCAAAACCCGCTGGTACAGCCGGGCTGAGCCGTGCATCACCACACAGAATAAAATCGCCACCAGGGCGCAGGCGATGGCCAGCCCGCCCACCTGGAGCACGGCCAGGGGGGACAGCTCCGGCATACCCAGCAGCGTCCACCCCTCCCCTCTCAGCCCCATCCAGCGGGTGACCCCCAGAGACACCAGGCTGGCAAACAGGCCGGGAAACAGGGCGGAATAGTGGAGGATACCCACGCTGACCACCTCCAGGCTGAACACGGTGGCGGCCACCGGCGTACCAAACAGGGCGGTGAACAGAGCGCTCATGCCACACAGGACGATGAGGTTCATATTCCGCTCGTTCAAGCGCAGCCACTTGCCCAGGGCGGCAGCCAGAGAACCGCCGATCTGGAGGGCCGCTCCCTCCCGTCCGGCGCTGCCCCCGGTGAGATGGGTTAGGGCAGTGCTGAAAAAAATCAGCAGGGCCAGGCGCAGCCGGGGCCTCTCCCCGCTGCGGACGCTGGCAATGATCTGGTTGGTTCCGCTGTCGTTGGCCATGTCCAGCGCCTGATAGCTCCACACGATAAGCAGCCCCGCCACTGGCAGGCAAAAGATCAGCCAGGGGTTGGCCTGCCTGGTCTGGGTCACCCAAGACAGGACGCGGGAAAAAGCGCCCCCCGCCAGGCCGCACGCCAGCCCGGTCAGTCCCCCGATCACCACCCACCGCAGCAGGGTGAGCACTGCCAGTTCTCCGTCATGAAACAGCTCACGCCAATCTTTTTCCATCATATTCTCTCCCCTGCCGGCCTTAGGACCCGGCGGCTTCCATTATATGGCCGTCCCCTTTCCCTGTCAAGGCGCGCTCTTTACAGCGGTCCGCCTTTCTGCTATGATGGTCTCAGAAGCCGGCTCCAGGTGCTGTTCTCAGCACTTGGCGCATATAAAGAAACAGAAAAAGGAGGATCCTGAGTATGCAGTATGAACTCAAGGGAGGCAATTTCCCTGTCGTCGTATGTCAGCTGGCATCGGGAGAGCAGATGATTACGGAAAAGGGTTCCATGGTGTGGATGAGTCCTAACATGGAAATGAAAACCGCCGGGGGCGGCCTGGGTAAAATGTTCTCCAGGGCCTTTTCTGGAGATAGTATGTTCCAGAACATCTACACCGCCCAGGGCGGGCCGGGAATGATCGCCTTCGGCTCCAGCTTCCCTGGAAAAATCCTGCCCCTGACCATCGCCCCGGGCCAGGAGATGGTCCTGCAGAAGAATGCTTTCCTGGCCTCTGAATCCAGCGTAGAGCTGTCCATCCACTTCAATAAGAAACTGGGCTCAGGCTTCTTCGGCGGCGAGGGTTTTATTATGCAGCGCCTGTCTGGATCCGGCACCGCTTTTGTGGAGGTGGACGGGGAACTGGTTGAGTACACCCTGGCCCCCGGCCAGCAGATGGTGGTGGACACAGGCAACGTCCTGGGCTTTGATCTGGGGGTGTCCATTGATATTCAGTCTGTTCCCGGGCTGAAAAATAAGCTGCTGGGTGGGGAGGGGCTGTTCAATACCGTGCTCACCGGGCCGGGCCGCATCTGGCTTCAGACTATGCCCCTGCCCAATGTAGCCGCCGCGCTCATTCCTTTCATCCCCACCGGAAACGGGTGATTCCACAAAGCTTTTCCCCTTGCAGAAACGACATCCCTACACCAACAGAAGGTCCCCGCCGGAGGCTTCCGGCGGGGACCTTTTTATGCTTCGCCCAGCTTCTCGTCCAGCTCCTGGGCCACACCGGCCAGAGGGTTGGGCTCGTAGGATTCGATGCGGCCCTCGTCCATGGCCCGGGCCACCTCCGGGTCGATGGGCAGCTTGGCCAGCACCGGGATATCCAGCGGCCCGGCCAGGGCCTCGATGTTGCTCTGGCCGAAAATGGCGTGCTCCTTGCCGCAGTCGGGGCAGCGGTAGTAGCTGTAGTTCTCCACAAAGCCCAGCACGGGGATGTCCATCATCTGGGCCATCTTCACCGCCTTGGTGACGATCATGGATACCAGGTCCTGGGGGGAGGTGACCACGATCACCCCGTCCACCGGCAGGGACTGGAACACCGTCAGGGGCACATCCCCGGTCCCGGGAGGCATGTCCACGAACAGGTAATCCAGGTCGCCCCAGATGACATCGGTCCAGAACTGGGTGACGGTGCCGGCGATGATGGGTCCCCGCCACACCACCGGGTCGGTCTCGTGCTCGGTAAGCAGGTTCAGGCTCATGATGCCGATGCCCCCCTGGGTCTGGGTGGCGAACAGGCCCAGCTCATTGCCCTCCGCCAGCTTGTGGATGCCGAAGGCCTTGGGCACAGAGGGTCCGGTGATATCCGCATCCAGCACGCCCACCTTCTTGCCCCGCTTGGCCATGGCTGAGGCTAGGGTACAGGTGACGGTGGACTTGCCCACGCCGCCTTTGCCGCTGACCACCGCGATCACCTTTTTGATGTGGGACAGCTCATGGGGCTGCTTTCTCAGGTCCATGGGGGCCTGGCGCTCCCCGCAGCTCTCGCCGCAGGAGGAGCAGTCATGGGTACAATCGCTCATGGGAAACATCTCCTTCTTCCAGTTGGGGCATAGCCCCGTAAAATAATTTATTTTATTTTTAGAAATACCTTGACAGGCGAAGTATATCGTGGTATTCTGGCACCACGAGATACTTCACCACACAAAGTATATCAAAGCAGCAGGTTCGGGAGGGCCATCCCTCCCGGAAAGGAGGCCGTTATGACCAATACCGCCATCTTTCAGGTCACTCAGACAGAGCGCCGGATCGCCTTCACCCTCTCCCTGCCCCGGCTCGGGCGGCGGAGAACAGCGCAGGCGGCTGCGCCGGACTGGCCCGGCAGGCCCTTCGGCCCGGCGGAATGCGCCTATCTGAGCCAGCGCCAATGCAGATGAGAAAGGAGCGGATCTTATGTCCATCTCGGCAGACACCCTGCGAGGCCATACGGACACTATTATTTTAACACAATTGATGCGCGGGGACAACTATGGTTATGAGATCAATAAAAATATCCAGCAGCGCACCAATGGGGAGTATGGCTTCAAGGAGGCCACCCTGTACACCGCGTTTAAACGGCTGGAGCAAAACGGCCTCATCACCTCCTATTGGGGTGCGGATGGCCCTGGCGCCCGCCGCCGCTACTACGCCATCACCGACCAGGGCCGTCGGCAGTGGGCAGACAACATCGCGGAGTGGGAGCATACCCGGGCTCTGCTGGACGCCCTGATTTCCGTTGAAGAGGAGCATTGATCATGGATAAAATGAAACTGAGATTCACCAATGCGGTGGCCAGCCGCCTGTCCGCCGCCCCCCACTCCACCGCCAAGACGGAGCTGGTCGAAGAGCTGTCCGACAATCTCTACCGCCGGTATCAAGACATGGTGGCCGGCGGTATGGAGGACTCCGCCGCCTTTGACCAGTCCCTGGATGAGTTAGGAGATGTGGACGAGCTGCTGGACTACCTCAAAGGCCTGGACCCGGAGGAGGAGCTGCCTCGACTAACCCTCCACCCTTACGAGGAACAGGAAAAGGCCAAGCGCGACTTGGACGACCTGCTCAGCAGCGTGGACGAGATCGTGGAAAACGCCATGGACCAGGCCAAGGACGCGCTCCGGCAAGCCCGGGATGCGGCGCGTCAGGTGCGCAAGTCCTCCTGGCGCAGTGACGATGGGTCGCTCGAGTTCCACTTCAATGAACCCGCCGACAAACAGGACCGGGCGCAGGCTGCGGACACCGCCGCCCCCGGCGGCAGCGCCGTCCAGGCCGACAGCCCGGACCACAGCAAGAGCTGGGACGTGTCCATCGACAATTCCGACGCCACAGGCAAGAAAAGCTGGCAGCTCTCCTTTGGATATGATAAAGAGAAGGGCGGCTTCTTCGCTGAAAGCAGCTCCACCCTCGACGCTTCAGGCGGCCCCATTCCCTCTCAGGGCCTGAGGGGGGTGGACGTCCAGACGGTCAACGGCGATGTGACCATTCACCTGCTGGATGGAGCAGACGACTGCATCCGGCTGGAGGGCGACGTGGACCAGTTGGAAGTGAAGGTCACCGATAAGGGAGTCTTGGCGATCCGCCAGGGCAAGACCGCCAGCTCTTCCTTCTTCTTTCTCCGGGGCCTGTCCTCCGCCGACGTGGAGCTCTATCTGCCCCGGCGCCGTTGGGAATTTATCCAGGTGTCCGCTGTCAACGGCGACGTGGCGCTGGACGACGGTTTCGACCTGGAGCGGCTGTCTGTTAAAACCACCAGCGGCGATCTGTCCGGCGACTTTTCCGCCTGCGGTCGGCTGTATTTCAAATCTGCCAGCGGCGACCTCCGGGTCTCTGGCCTCACCGGCTGCGCCCAAGCGGAGACTATGAGCGGCGACATCCGCCTCCAGGGCCATATGGACCAGGTTTCCCTGTGCTCCATGAGTGGTGATGTGGAACTGGCCGGCTCGGCGGAACAGGTCCGCCTGTCCTCTATGAGCGGCGACATCCGTTTGGAGACCGCTCTCCTTCCGGATGCCATGGAACTTTCCTCTAAATCCGGCGACTGCTGGGCTCGCATCCCTGACGTTGCGCCCTTCACCCTTCGCTACAAAACCACCAGCGGCGAGTTCTTCTCCGACTTTTCCTTAACCCGCACCAGCCAGGGCGCCGTCTACGGCGGCGGCGGGACACACACCTATACCATGACGACAGTCAGCGGCGATATAGAGCTGCGGAAATATTGACCCAAATTTCATGATTTTTTAAGACAAGGCCAAGGATTTTTTCATGGGGTTCTGCTATACTGGTATCATCAAAAGAACTTCATCGGATTTGAATAGGAGGTCCCCATCATGAAACGACTGTACCGTACCGAGGGCCGTGACGCCACCATCTGCGGCGTGTGCGGCGGTATTGCCGAATATTTCGGCATTGATCCCACCCTAGTTCGGGTGGCCACCGCCATTTTGATCTTTGCCGGCGGCCTGTCCCTGTGGGTATATATCATCGCCGCTTTCATCGTCCCCAAAAAGAGCACCATCTATCCTGGCTACTGAGCGCCGTCAAGCCAAGCGGGACTGGAGAAAATCGGACGGTTCCCCCGACAACGTACACGGTGGCAGGCGCGACCCAGCCGCCGAACAGGGTATCGTATTTTGGGACCATCTCAGGGACCCGGGCGAAACGCCCGGGTCCCTTGCCCGTTTTTCTCAAAACCGACTTTGCTCTAGAATCGCCCGCAGCTGTTCTCCGTGCTCCCGACTCAGCCCCGCCAGGTCCTGGTATAGCTCAGCCAATGCCGTATCGGTGGTATCATCCCCGGCCAGAAGATATGCCTGTTCCCGCTGCTGCTCGGCCAGGTAGGCCCGCCGGACGCTGCCTAGGTAAGAGGGGATCTCCGGTGCGGCCAGCCGATCCACCGGCCAAAACCGCACCCCAGAAATCAGAAAATAGGCCGCAGCCAGCCGACGGGCGGCCTTGTGCTTCTCCGAGGCCATGGCGGACAGCATCCGTCCGCGCCCGTCTCCTCCGGACCGGCGGGCCAGGTATCGGTACAGCTGCCAGCTCTCCAGAGCATCCGTAATCTGGCGCTGGAGCTGCTCCCCATAGGCGGCGGAGCTGGGACCCAGGCGTGAACTCTCTCCGCTTACCGGGAAATCAAGTCCCCGGTGTGGAGAGGATTGCTCTCCTAGGGCCACTGGCATCAATGGCTTGGCCTTTGCCTTACTCTCATCCTCTTCAGATACGGCGCAGACACAGGGCAGATCACCGCAGCCCGCAGCGGCAGCGCCTTGACCGGCAGACTCCATCACCCGGCGCCATACCCTCTGGAACACCTCCTGTTGGTCGCTGGAGAGCTGGTTGGCATTCTGGGGGCAGTTCATCGTCGCATTTTCCATAGCAAATGCCTCCTTTCTCTCCCATCTTATGAACAAGAAAGCCATTCTGACAAAAGCAGTCTGCAAGAGGATAGATATGGTTGACTTTTGGGAAGAATAATGATATACTTCAAAACATAGAGAAAAGCTATGAATTACCGGACCCTGCGTCCGCATGATACGGGAGACAGAGATATGTTGGAATTAAAGCATCTTTCCTTTTCCGCTGACGGGGAAAAGGGCGCGGTGGATATCCTGCGGGATGTCTCACTGACAGTAAAGGACGGTACGTTTCTAGTGGTTACCGGCCCCAACGGAGGCGGCAAAACCACCTTGGCCAAAACCATCATGGGCCTAAATCAGGCCACCTCCGGCCAGATTCTCTGGAATGGCGAGGATATCACCCCTTTGTCCATCACCGAACGCGCCCGCCGGGGCATCAGTTACGGCTTTCAGCAGCCCCCCCGGTTTAAGGGGCTGCGGGTGCGTGACCTGTTGAGCCTGGCTTCGGGCAGCCATAGCCTGAGCCGAGCCGACGGCTGCCAGCTGCTCACCCAGGTAGGCCTGTGTGCGGCCGATTATATCGACCGCGAGGTGGACACCTCCCTGTCTGGCGGCGAGGTCAAGCGCATTGAGATTGCCTCCATCCTGGCCCGGCAATCCCCCCTGATGATCTTTGACGAACCGGAGGCGGGCATCGACCTGTGGTCCTTCGCCAAGCTCACCGAAACCTTCCGCTTCATCCACGACAAGCGCACGGCCACCATTATCATTATCTCCCATCAGGAGCGCATTATCAACCTGGCCGACGAGATCGTCATCATCTCCGACGGGCGCATCACCGACCAAGGCCCCAAGGACGAGCTGTTCCCCAAAATCCTGGCCAACACCCAGTCGGCCTGCACCTATGTACAAGAGGAGGCGGGAGCATGAACACCATTGACACCAATCTGCTCTACCAGATCGCCAATATGAAGGGCGCGCCCTCCGGCGCGTTCAATATCCGGAAAAATGGCCAGCTGGAGGCCCGCCAGAACAGCAAGTTCATTGAAATTGCCTCCAAGCAGGATAAGTCCGGCATCGACATCCGCATCAAGCCCTTTACCAAGGGCGAACAGGTCCATATTCCCGTTATCATTACGGAAAGCGGCCTGTCTGACCTGGTATACAATGACTTTTTCATCGGGGAGCACTGCGACGTGGATATCATCGCCGGCTGCGGCATCCACAACGACGGCCACCAGCGCAGCCAGCATGACGGCATCCATACCTTCTACGTGGGCAAGCATTCCAAGGTCCGCTACACAGAGAAGCACTACGGGGAGGGCAGCGGCGACGGTGAGCGCATCCTCAATCCCCAGACCATCGTCTATCTGGAGGAAGGGGCGTCCATCGAACTGGAAACCGTCCAGATCAAGGGGGTGGACTCCACCAAGCGGTACACCCGTGTGGAATGTGGAGCCAATGCCGAGGCGGTGGTCACAGAACGCCTGCTCACCCACGGCAAGCAGTTTGCTGAGAGCCGTATGGACGTTGTTCTCAATGGCGAGGGTTCCAGAACTCAGGTAGTGTCCCGATCCGTGGCCCAGGACGAATCGGTGCAGATCTTCTACCCCCAGGTGGAAGGCAACGCCGCCTGCTTTGGCCATGTCCAGTGTGACTCCATCATCATGGGCAGCGCCAAGGTCAGCTCCATCCCCGCTATCGTAGCCAACCACATGGACGCCCAACTGATTCATGAGGCGGCCATCGGCAAGATCGCCGGGGACCAGATCCTGAAGCTCATGACCCTGGGTCTCACCGAAGAAGAGGCGGAACAAAAGATTCTAGACGGCTTCCTGCGCTGAAACTCCGGCATTGGGAACATCGGAAACAACTCGAGGGAGGATCATCACACATGGAAATGACGGAAGAACAGCGCCAGCGCCACTATGAAAAGCTGGCCCATTACATCAACACCGTCCGAGGCTACGCCCACCTCACCGGCATCCGCGTGACCAAGGTGGACCGGGACTACTGCGAGGGTGAGCTGGATATCACCCCCGATAAGTGCAACTATCTGGGTATCGTCCATGGCGGTTGCCTGGCCACCTTGGCGGATACAGTGGCTGGCATTGCCGCCTGCTCCTCCGGCAACGGAACCGTAACCATCAACTACGGCTTCAGCTTTCTGCGGCCCACAACCGGCACCAAGGTGCGCTGTGTGGCCGAGCCGGAAAAGGTGGGGCGGACAGTCTCGGTATTTCGTTGTTCGCTTTACAACGACGAGGACAAGCTGGTGGCCAGCGGCCAGTTCACCTTCTTTATGACCGGCCCTTTGAACCTGGACGAACATCAAAACCATTGACTCACAGCCCGGCAGGCGGATCCCCCTGTCGGGCTTTTTCAAACGCTTCGCAACCTTCGGGTGTTTTTTCCGTCTATACGAGAAAGGAAGGAGGGAATGCCCTGTGCCGCACAAGCCGCTGCTCACTGTGTACAGCCTGTCTCACGCCCTGGTTGATTTCTCCTGCGCCTTTCTGGTCTATCGCACCATGTTGGACGCCCCGGAGTTGGGACTGTGCCTTCTGCTATACAATTTCTGTGCCTTTGCCCTGCAAATGCCCTTCGGCCTGCTGGTCGACGGCTGGAACCGCAACGGCCTGACCGCCGCCGCGGGCTGTGCTCTGGTAGCCTGCGCCTACCTGCCTGTCCTGCCCGCCTTGGCTGCGTCCGTGACCGCTGGCATCGGCAACGGCCTTTTCCACGTGGGAGGCGGGCTGGACGTGCTCAACGACAGCCGGGAGCGGGCCGCCGCCCTGGGCATCTTCGTCTCCCCCGGCGCCCTGGGACTGTACTTTGGCGGCATCCTGGGCCGGGAGGGCCAGCTATTAACCTGGATCCCAGTGGTTCTGCTTCTCCTGGCCGCCCTGGCCATCCTGTTGGCCACTCGGCGGACTTATGGGAGCCTTTCCAGCGGCAACGCCCCGGTGGAGCTGTCCCTGCCCTCCGGCGGCTGGAGGCTGGCCGCCTTGCTGACGGCGGTGGTGGTCCTGCGCTCCTACATGGGCTTCAACCAGACCCTGCCTTGGAAGGGGGAGGGTCATTGGGCGCTCATCGTCACCCTGGCCCTGGTGCTGGGCAAAGCCGCCGGCGGCTTTCTGTGCGACGCCATGGGCCCTCGCCGGGCCACAGTCCTCTCTCTGGGACTGGCGGCGGTCTGCTATTTGTTCGCCCCGGTGTCTGTGCTGGGCACGGCTGCAGTGTTCCTATTCAACATGACCATGCCCATTACCCTGTGGGCGGCGGCCCGGCTCATACCCGGGGCCAAAGGCTTTGCCTTCGGCCTGCTCACCTTCGCCCTGTTTCTGGGCTTCCTGCCCACTTGGCTGGGCTGGCCCTCCGTCCTGATCCAGCCCTGGGCCATGGCCCTGACCGCCCTGGTTTCCGCCATCCTGCTCCTACTGGGCCTGAAGGGAGAGAAGGAGAAATGCTGACCTCCCTGGCCGTCTCCCTGGCCCTGACCCTGATCTTGGAGGGACTGCTGGCCCTGCTGTGGGGGGTGAAGGACCGCTGGGATTGGCTGCTGCTGCTCCTAGTCAATGTGGTCACCAACCCCATCGTGGTCAGCCTGCACCACCTGCTGGGAGGCGGGATCGCCCTCACTGTCGGGCTGGAGCTCTTTGCGGTGGTATCTGAGTGGCTGGCCTACCGGAAGTGGGGGCGGGACACCCGCCCGGCCTTCTTATTCTCCTTGTGCGCCAACGGCTTCTCCTATTGCAGCGGGGTGCTGCTCAATGCCTTGATCTGGAGGGTCTTATGATGGTGAAGATTTGGGACCTAGCGCTGGACATTCCTTCCATTTCCCCGGAGGAACCGCCCTCCAGCACCGCCCTAGTATGGGCCGCAGCGCTGGTGCTTCTGGCCATCGTACTCACAGTTGTGCTCATTCGCCGGGACGGACGAAAATAAGGAGGGAACCGTATGAACTTCTTTGACACGGGGCTTCTCCCCGTCGCTTTGGATATCATCTATGGTCCGCTTCCTGGCGGGCCTGTGGGCTCCGCCCTGCTGCTCCTGCTGGTGCTGCTGGTCATCTTCGTCCTGCTGGCTGTCTACATCACCCGGCGGAAATGACAGCTCGGGCGGCGTGCCGATCAACGATCTGTTTCGCAGGTGTCTGCTATGACGGTCTGCCAAACTAGCCCCTTCCCCGCTGCTCTGGACCTCATCGCGGACAGGTCCGCCGCTCTCGAAGGACTGCTCTGGGTCATCCTGCTCGTCATCCTTGCGATGGCGTTCACCGCGTTTGTGGTGAGCCATCGGAAATAATGACCCATCAGGTCCGGCGGCCCGCCATTTTGAAGGCAAACCCATGGAACCGCCCGCCATCGGCTCTCCCGTTTCCCGGTGACCCGGTGCTGGTATCCCCTTGCCTGCGGCAGTCATCCTTTGGCTCCTGCGCAGGCGCAAAAAGTGAGGTGAACACAACATGTCGCTCATCCCCATCCTGGCCGACGTGATCTTCAGCCCCTTTGACCTGGCCTGGTACTACGCGGGCAGATACTGGCCGGTGCTGCTGCTCATCGCGGCGGTGATCGTGATCACCGCCATTCTCGTCCGCAGGTGGCGGAAAAAGTAAAAATTCCCCCGGCCGTTTGGCCGGGGGAATTTTATACTCTGTTCACAGGTCGCAGTCAGCGTAATCCTCGAACTCGTCGTCGCAGAAATGGGCGGACTTCCGTTCCTCTACCCTGTCGGCAAGATTATAGAAAAAGTCCATGAGCTTGTCCCAATACGCAATGAGCAGGCAGGCCGCAGTGGCCACTGTCAACCCCAACGCCACGCATTTTAATACAAAACGGGCGACTTTCATGTGAAGTCCCTCCTCCTGAAGATGGTAGTACTAGTGTACACGAACTGGGGGAAAAATACAATCCCCAATTGCAAAAAAATGATGCGGTCTTTACATTGCGTACAAAAACGGAAAACCGCTCTTGTATTTTTCCTGGAAATAGAATACAATATAGAAACGAATGAATACCAGCGATTCTCTTGCTACTCCCTGAAGAAAGGAAGGGTCCCATGAAGATACAAACCGACAAAGGTCAGATCCGCATTGGAAGCGAGGTCTTTACCAATATCACCGGTGCCGTCGCCACCAGCTGTTACGGCGTCAAGGGAATGGCCGTGCGCTCCAAGACGGACGGCCTGGTTCACCTGCTCCGGCGGGAATCCATGTCCAAGGGCGTCAAGGTCATTAACCACGAGGACGGCGCCGTCACCATCGAGTTGCATATTATCGTGGACAATGGTGTAAACCTGACTGAAATCAGCCGTTCGATTATGAACCGCGTCCAATATGACGTCACCCGCCTGACCGGGGTGGAAGTGCGCAGCGTCAACGTCTGCATCGATTCTATGGTGATCGGGTGAGCCTCCCCGGTCAAGAGAAAGGAATTAACGAGCTATGATCGACTGTATCGACGGGGCGTTGTTCCAGCGCATGATCGTCCATGCCTCCGCTGCCATCAACGCCCAGAAGCAGAGCATCAACGAACTCAACGTGTTCCCCGTCCCCGACGGCGACACCGGCACCAATATGTCCCTCACCATCGGCACCGCTGCCGCCGAGGCCAAGAAAAAGCCCTCCCGTTCCATCGGCCAGGCCGCCTCCACCAATGCCTCCGCCCTGCTACGGGGCGCCCGGGGCAATTCCGGGGTCATCCTGTCCTTGCTATTCCGGGGCGTAGCCAAAAGTCTGAAGGAGATGGACACCGCCGACGGTGTCGCCTTTGCCGCCGCCCTCAACGAGGGGGTCCGGGCCGCCTACAAGGCGGTCATGAAGCCCACCGAGGGCACCATTCTCACCGTCTCCCGCCTGGCCGCCGCCGCCGCATCCGAGGCCGCCGCCGAAGACAACCGCGCCGAGTTCGTGCTGGAAAAGGCCATCGCCGCCGGCGAGGTGGCCCTGGCCGACACCATCAATCAGAACCCGGTGCTGCAAAAGGCCGGTGTGGTGGACGCCGGCGGAAAGGGCTTTCTCATCATCCTCCAGGGGATGCTGGATGAGATGCGGGGTCTGCCCATTCCCGACGGCGCCGAACAGGCTGAGCCGGTGAAGGAGAAGGCGGACTTCGCCCATCTCAGCGACGAGGAGATCACCTTCACCTTTGACACGGTGTTCATTGTACGCAAGAACGACCCTGACGTGGATCTGGACCCCTTCCGGGCCTACCTCAACAGCATCGGCGACAGCCTGGTCATCGGCGAGGACGACGAATCCTTCAAGGTCCACGTCCACACCGACATCCCCGGCGCCGCCCTCACCGAGGGACAGAAGTACGGCACCCTGGAGCTGGCCAAGATCGAGAATATGCGCACCCAGTACGAGGACATGGCCGCCGGCCGCACCCCCCAGAGCACCGACGACCTGGACATGGTGGAGGCCGCTCTGGAGGGCAAGACCGATCCCAAGGATGAGGAGCGCTGGTTCGCCCCGGCGGAGAAGAAGTTCGGCGTGGTGGCCGTGTGCGCCGGACCGGGTATGGCCTCCGTGTTTCGGGACCTGGGGGTGGACGGGATCATCTCTGGCGGGCAGACCATGAACCCCGCCACCGAGGACATTCTCCGGGAGATTGACCACACCCCTGCCGAGATCGTCTATGTCCTGCCCAACAACAAAAACATCGTCATGGCCGCCCAGCAGTGTGTCAAGCTGGCGGTGGACAAGAAAGTGGTGGTTCTGCCTACCAAGACCGTACCCCAGGGGGTGTCCGCCCTGCTGGTGCTGGACCCCGAGGCCAGTGAAGAGGACAACACCGCCGCCATGACCGAGGCCATCAGCCATGTGCATACCAGTGAGGTGACCTACGCCGCCCGGGACTCCGACTTCGACGGCTTTGACATCCATGCTGGGGACTATATGGCGCTTACCGAGGGGCAGCTGTTCGGTACCAACCAGGATCTGGACGCTCTGCTGGAAAAGCTGGCCCTGGCTGAGCCCCAGCAGCAGGCTGAGTTTATCAACCTGTACTACGGGCAGGACGTGTCCGACGAGCAGGCCCAGCACACCCTGGCCATCTTCCAGCGCTGCTGTCCCGACGCAGAGATCACCCTGCTGTCCGGCGGCCAGCCCGTGTACTACTATATGGTTTCTGCAGAGTGATCCACGGAAAAGATAATGTCTTTTCCGTAGGGCATTGCAGCCTGCTCCGGGCGTTTTGCGCGAAACGGACTTTGCTGTAACAGTATGCCGCAGCGGAAAATGGGTCATATTTTATTTTTCTGCAAGGCGGCAAACCCCTACGAGCTTTTTGGGCGCCCCATCCTTCATATGGGGCGCCCTTTTGCCTGCCCAGCCGCAAAGCATGGGAAAGCCCCCCGCCGGAGAAACCTCCAGCGGGGGGCTTTCATTCACCCATCGGCCATCACTGGATGGCGATGCGCTTCTGCTCAGGCAGCTTGGGCTGGCCGGCCTTGGGGAAGGTCAGGCGCAGGATGCCGTCCTCGAAGGAGGCGGTGACATCCTCGGGGCGGATGTCACCCACATAGAAGCTCCGGGAACACTGTCCACTGTACCGCTCCTGGCGGATGTAGCGGCCCTCGCCGTCCTTCTGGTCCCGGTCCAGGCCCTTTGCGGCGCTGATGGTCAGGTAGCCGTTCTCCAACTCCACATTTACCTCGTCCTTCTTGAAGCCGGGCAGGTCAATGTCCATCTCATAGCTCTGGTCCAACTCCTTCACATCGGTCTTCATCAGGTTCTTGCCGTGCTTGCCGTACAGCGGGTTGTGGTCCCCGAAAAAGCGGCGCTCAAACGAATCACCAAAGAAATCATCAAATAGGTTTTCACTCCAAATGCTGGGCAACATAAGTCATACCTCCAATTTATATCCATTCTTTTTTTACGGTTCATTTGTACCTCTCTGGGAGGCCCTCTCAGGTCTTCCCCCTCGGTACGATTATATCATACCACAAGAGCTAGCACTGTCAAGAGGAGAGTGCTAAAATTAACAAAATCATTCATTTTTATTCACAAAATATCTTATTTTCAATTCAAAGTATATTATTTTTGTTTAATCTTAAATTTTACATAACTTTTTAGCTCTGCTTGAAAGAAGGGCAGGGCCGCCGAAGCGGCCCCGCCCTTCCAGAACAGGCTGGGTGCTATGATGTCCGCAGGAGGAAAACAGCGTCTCATACCTCCAGCCCGGCGGTATCGTACATGACCCGGGCGTGATTCTCCCGCAGGAGGGTGCGCTCCACCCGCACCCCGGTTCGGGGGTCCACCGCCTCCCGCCACACCTGCCCCACCCGGTAGACTACCCCATTTTCCCGGACGAAGCCATCCCCCTCTCCGTGAATGTGGTAGCGAAGGTCCTGTGGCCGGTCGGCGCGCAACTCCCCCCGGAGGTACTCCCCGTCCACCCATACCCGGAGCTGATAAGTGGCCTGGGTGTCGTTACGGAAGCGGTAATCCAGGTAGTTGTAACAGATGGAGGTCCCAGTGCCGAAGGGGAGCTGGCGGCCATAGTCGGGGAACAGGTCCAGGCCGTCGTGGTGGTGGTGCTCCACGATGGTCAGCGGGGTGTGGAGCACCATCCAGTGGATGAGATTGGTCATCTGGCACATGCCGCCCCCCACTCCGCTCCTGGGCGCCCCGTCGGAGATGGTCAGCCCCTCCCGGAACCCCCGGCGGGCGGTGGCGTTGCCCACCAGACGCCAGAAGGAGAAGGTCTCCCCCGGCCGGATGAGCACCGCATTGACCCTTGGCGCGGCCAGGGACAGGTTGACCGCCTTATTCTCCTGGAGCCGCATATCCACATCGCCCAGCCGCCGGCGGATGAGGGAGCTGTGCTTGTAAATGAGCACCGGCAGGAGCTCCTCCTGCCGTGTCCGGGCGAACCGCTGGCCGGAGAGGACGTCTTTTACCCGGCGCGCCCCCCGCTCCTTATAAGTAGAGATGCGGTACGTCAGCGGACAGATCTGGCAGAACAGCTTACGGGCCATACAGATCCCTCCTTTTCCCCTATTATACTGCCAGAAAGCAGCCCACTCAACAACAGTCCGGTGACAAATGCTGACAAAATGGTGACAAAACATGGCCACGGATGGAAATACCATCCGTGGCCATGTTTTCATTCACTCAGATAGGCCTCTAACAGCTTCAGGGTGTTCTCCGCCCCCTTCACATGGCTGCGCTCATAGCCGTGGGAGGCGTACACCCCCGGCCCGATAAGCCCGTGGCGCACATCCCAGCCGGCGATCAGCGTGTCCTCCACATCGGAACCGTAATGGGGGTAAACATCCACGGCAAAATCCGCCCCGCAGCGCCGGGCGGCGGCGATCAGGCCGGAGGTCACGTCGTAGTGATAGGGGCCGTTGGAGTCCTTGGCGCAGATGGATACCTGGGTTTCCTTGCAGCTCAGGCCGTCTCCCACGCAGCCCATGTCCACGCTGATGGCCTCCGCCACCCCCTTGGGCACCGAGGACGCGCCGCCGTGCCCCACCTCTTCAAATACGGTGATGTGATGCCAGACCCGGCGGTTCAGGGCGGCTTTGCCCTCCACCACCCGCTTGGCCTGGCCCAACAGGATGGCCACGGACAGCTTGTCGTCCAGGAAACGGCTCTTGATATACCCTGATGGGGTCACGGTGGTCCGGGGATCGAAGCACACCACATCTCCGGTCATGACGCCCAGTGCCTCCACGTCCTGCTTGGTATACGCCTCTTCATCCAGCACAACTTCCACCGTGTCCCAAGTACGCTTGGCGGTGGCGTAATCTCCATTGACGTGAACGGAGGCGTTCTTCAACTGGCAGGTGCCGGTATACACCTTGCCCGACCGTGTGACCACCCGGACGTTTTCCGCCTCGGCGTTGTTGGGGTTCATGCCCCCCAAGTTGGTCAGCCGCAGGCGGCCGTCTCCACCGATTTCCGCCACCATGGCCCCCAGAGTGTCCAGGTGGGCCATGAGCAGCAGACTGTCCTCCTCCGGGGCCTCCGGGTTCAGGCAGACCAGCACGCCCCCCTTGGCGGTCATCTCAGGCTGGAACCCCAGACGGCGGTATTCTTCCAGCACATAGCTGGCAGCGGCCTTGGTGTAGCTGGTGGGGCTGTCGATCGCCAGTACCGCCTTGACCTGGTCTACAATATATTCCATGTCAGGACTCATGAAAAAACGCTCCTTTGCACACAAATGTTAGAATTATCTTACCACGAAACCGCCCCCGGCGCAAGATACGCGCCGGGGCGGAAACACAAGGGGATAGATATTCTTTATGACCGGATTCCAGCATCAATATACCGAACGGTATGGTCCGATCCGAAGGTAAGGGCCGCACGGTAGCGCTGGGTTAGAATCTCAATAACATAATAGGAGTCCACATATTTGACTTGGGCATAGCCGTTCTCCGGACGGCCGCTGGAGCCATACAGCGTCTGGGTTGCCTGTCGCTTCCATTCCCGGTTTTGCGCCGGAAGCTTAGACAGCACGCTCTCGATGCTGTCTCCACTCTTGAAGTCCCGTAAAGCGGCCAGATCCGCACCCTCGTCTACGCTGAAATCAGAGAGGACATACCGACCACCAGATTGCTTAAAATAATAGTTGACCGGGCCAGAGCGAAAAGACCGGCGTTCCGGGTCCTCTGTGGCGGCCATCTCTTCCTTCGTCCCTAAGAGCGCGCGCACCTCGTCCAAATCCATCCCCAGCCGCACCCCGTTGCTGAGGGCCAGCTCCTGGTCGGTCACCCGGGCGCCCCCCAGATAGGTCCGGTAGGGCTCGTCCAGCAGGCCGTACAGGCCCTGATAGCCCAGGTCGTGGTACTGGGCGTACTCGGACAGGTGCAGGCCCAGGGCGGCGCAGAATTGGCGGGCCTCGTCATCAGCGCAGCCGGGCAGGATGTCGTTGAGGGTGGCCAGCTCCTGAGTGGAACGGTCGCTAAGCTCATTGAGGATGCTGTAGTCGTGGGCAAAGCCGGAGGTGTGGAAGAAGTAGTCCACCAGCTGCTCCACCGTGGCCTCCTCCACCGGGGTGGGCAGGGTCACCATCTCCCCGCCGGTATACCCGCCGGTGCATACCCAGTCGCCGTTTTCATTCCGGGCAAAGTCCCGGCCCAGATTGTAGACGTAATACCCGTTGGCGGTGGTGTACGGGCCTTCCTCGATCTCGTGCAGACCACTCCCCGCCTGCCAATACCCAGCACCCTCCCCCATGGGGTCGGTCTGGATATAAAGCAGGGTGCTGGTACAGAAGTTCTCCCCCTCGCCCCAGTAGGCCTGGGTCACGGTGGCGGAGCCCGGCTGAACGTCCTCCGGCTTAGATGGCATCCAGTCCGGGGCGTCCCGCCAGGCGGCGGCCATCTGTTCCAGGTATTGTTCCGCCACCTGCTGATAGTCGGTGAGAGCGCCGTCCATAGTGATCCCATAGGTGATCTGATAGCGCATCGCCTCGTCCGCCCAGGCCAGCAGCCAGCGGTAGAGGGGATCGCCGCTTTGTGTATTGGCCACCATCCAGGTCTCGTCCTGGGCCGTGGCGGTCGCCCACACATCCTCCCCGTCCTGATGGATGAGCACCAGGTCGCTGTTCTCCCAGCACTGAATCCAGCTGTCCCCGTCGGCGGACTGGATGGTAATCGAGATGCCCGAGGGGGACTGGCCCATAAAGGAGGTCTCCCAGGTAAAGCCCAGCATAAAATCGCCGGTGTGATTGACGTTGGGGCCGTTCATCTGGCCGATGAGCAGGCGGGTGACCTCCCCGCCGTCATCCACCTCCAGATAGAAGTCCTTTTGGAAGGTACTGAGCCTGCCCATCCCCACAATGGCGTCGTACAATTCCTGGGCCTGCATGGCGGCGTCCGTCCCGGTGATGGCCGGGCCGATGTCGTCCCGGCTGGCCCCCTTGCCGGCGGAATACATCTCGCCGTAACCGATCCCAGCGCTGTCCAGCTCAAGCCATTGGTAAACGAAATTGACCGCCGTATTTCCCTCATCATAGCCTGCCGTGGTACTGCTGAATACCTCTCCGGCATCCGCCTGGGCCTGAAGCTGGGCGTAGTATTCCGCCGCCGTCAGATCAGTCTCTGGCAGAACATACATCGTGGGCTGTACCCCGTTTTCATCGGTATAAAACGCCCGCTCCACACACCAGATGCCCCCATCCCCCTGGGTGGCGGGCTGGGACAGCACCAGGGTCCAATAGGGCGCGTCCGGGTCGTCCGAGTCGCCATAGGGCCAGACGGTCACGTCGATGTGGTTGCCGCTGTAACTGAAGTCGTCCACAAAGGGGGTGTCGGACAGGTCGATGGGGGTGATGGCATCGTCCGCCGCGAACAGGCCCTCCACCCACTCTGTCAGGGCGGTCGCCACCTGGTCATATCCATACACATCATCCACCACCACCCCGCCGTTGGCGTCGTCCAGCACATAATAGCTGGCGCTGTCCCGGCCAGGGAAGGAGAGATAGCCCACCGTCACATGGTTGTTGTACTCATCTTCAAACTCTCCCGGCGTGACCCGCTGGACTGTGAAGAAGCGGCTTTTTAGATAGTCGTTCTCCATCTCCTCCTCGTTGAACTCCGGGGTGTAGTAATAGGTGACGATCTCATCAGTAAAATGCCCTGTGACCACCGCTGTCACCTGGCCGGACAGCTCCTCCGGCAGGTCAAATAACACAGATGTTTCGAAGACAGCGTCGGCCTCTGCCAACCGGCAGAAAACCGCGCTGTTTTCCTGGGCGTTGAGGACGATCCACAGCTCCCCGTCCAGCACCAGCAGCTGGGTGGGATAGGCGGCGTTGGCCACCTCATAGGCCTGGATGGACTCATACGCGCTGAAGAAGTCGTCCAGGGCAATGTCGTAGCCGTCCGCGTTCCCATAGGTGGACAGGTCGAACTCCACAGCCTGATAGCCCGGGTCCTGGGCCGCGGGATCCAGATACCCGTCCTCCTTCTGGGAGGCGCAGGTGTCTGCCGAGATGGTGATGGTGCCCACGCCATCGGCGGGGATGGTATAAGACATGGCCATGGGGGCCACGATGCCGTTGCCCCGCTCCCCGTCCACCACATAGTCGCCGTACCACTCCCGGGGCAGACTGTCCGCCTGGCCCCCCGCCCCGCCAAAGGCGCACCCCGCCGCCACCAGGGACACCACCAGGGCCGCCGCCAGGGTCAGGGCGGTCA